>Ga0228710_1007587_pt1 | contig 15930 bp, 9 predicted proteins | sample MedpolnodulmetaG_FD_177995 | JGI IMG/M metagenome (GOLD analysis project Ga0228710, IMG submission 177995) | Root nodule microbial communities from Medicago polymorpha collected in Santa Monica, California, United States - pink nodules | ecosystem: Host-associated > Plants > Roots > Nodule... | reverse complement strand
GGGGGGGGGTAATTGCCTATTTACTCATTTTAAATGAGAGAGAATGTTGGATGAATGATTAAAATAAATTATCTAGATTAGAGAGAATGAATCGTTAAGAGAGAGATAAGAACAAAGACACTGAAGTGTTACCCGTTGAGACCGGTATACCTTGTACTGGCAGTGAAATGTACCTTTTATAGGCACATGTGAATTTGAGGATTGTGAACTTGCTCTTGGGCATTCAAGAGATGATAAGATCTAACGCTTGTTGGAAGGATTGGGTCTTTATCATGTTTGGACGTGCATTATTTTGACCCTAATATATTGTAGATTCTAAACCTTTTGATCAGTCCATAACAACTAGTAATCTATCTATATAAATAAAATCCGAATATAATCATTAAAAAAATCCAAATATAAAACCATTTCCAAACTATCATCTAACTAAGTTCTACTGTTTAGCCATACCAACATGATTTTTTACCAATAAAATGATGTGGGCATGTGGCCAAACAGTGTGATTTGATTGCTTAATTATGTGTATCTCTCCATTAGGACTCCATTTAAATTGTTCTCTTTATCTACGAAAATGACATTGTTTTTGTTTAGGTTTTTTTCTAGATTACCTTTGAAAAACGGCGGATAATTTACCCACCAACCAATAAAAATGAATAATTTATTCGTGGAATCAAGATAGTTCATAGATACTACCTAAAAAGGTGAATGTTCATTGGTTAAGGTAAATTACCCACCATTTTTCCATGAATACTCTAGTTGTCACCGTTTGTTTTTTATCTACAAATCAAAACATCGACGTAAATCGTAAACTTATGTAGTTATAATTGTAAATAAATCCTTGTCATAATTTATAAGCAGGACACAGTTTTGGGATGGGAAGGATTGCGATTGCATTGTGGGAAAAAATCTCATTGAAAGCAACCGAATAGTTGTGTCTTTTTGTGGTTACCCTATGAAAATTAACACCGTATCAACGATAGGTTGAAACGTTTCAATAGGTCACCAAATCACATTAGGTGTCACATACCCATTGAACAACCAGGTATCCCTCTTTACAATTCTCCTTTTCCCACTTCTATATAAATCTCGTACAAACACTTTCCCTCCCCACTCGAAACTCCACTACCACCCAAAAGAAAGAAAAGCACTTAAACAAACAAACACAGCTTTTTCATTTCCTTCAACATGGTTGCCACAAAAACAGAACACAAAGAAGAAGAACCCATTCATGGTGATGTTTTAGAAGCAATATTCTCATTCGTGCCACTCATCGACCTTGTTCCATCTTGTCACGTATCAAAATCATGGAACAAAACGGTTTTTTCTTCACTTACTCACGTAAGACAAATCAAACCATGGCTCATTGTTTTCACCCAAACAACACGCGCTTCGCGCGTGACCACTGCTCATGCTTATGACCCTCGCTCTCATGCATGGCTTCAGATAACTAAACACCAACCGTTGATCAACAAAACTCACGAAATCCCCGCCGTTAGATCATCTCATTCAACTCTGCTATACACCTTATCTCCATCGGAGTTTACTTTTTCAATCGACGCGCTTCATCTCGAATGGCATAAAGCACCTTCACCGCGCGTGTGGCGTACTGATCCAATAGTAGCGCGCGTTGGGAACTGTGTGGTGGTTGCTGGTGGCGCGTGTGAGTTTGAAGATGATCCACTTGCAGTGGAGTTGTACAACATGGAGAGCCGTGACTGGGCCACTTGCCAGTTGATGCCGACAATGTTAACATTGTCGGCATCCACGTGGCTATCAGTTGCGGTTGTCGGAGAAGCAATGCTCGTGACAGAGAGGATCTCCGGTGTAACGTACATGTTTAACACCATCACGATGAAATGGGAAGGACCTTACAATCTACGTCCCAATGAAAGCGTATTTTACACCGTCACCGGAACTTTATCGGAGAAATTGACGGTGGCTGGATTGGTGGGTGAACCGGGAAACGTGAGAGAGGTAAAGCTGTGGGCTGTTAAGGAGGAAATAGGCTCTGGAATGGAAGAAATAGGTTCAATGCCAAAGGAGATGGTGGAGAAGCTGAAAGGTGATTCAGAGTTTGGTTCTATTGAAGCAATTTGGGTTGGGAATTTCGTTTACTTGCGTAACACGTTAGTGTTAGATGAATTTGTTGTATGTGAAGTTGTGAATGGAAGTTTTTGTGAGTGGAGGAGTGTAAAGAATGCGGCGGTGGACGGAGGAACGAGGATGGTGTTTTGCGGTGGTGATGTGAAAATGGAGGATTTGCAGAGAGCGGTGATGTTGGAGAAACATACATTTTGCATGAAACAAATTTGAAACGTAGCTGGTAGTTTATCCATTTTGATTTTTGTTCCCTTTTCTTAATTGAAGCTGTTGCCGTTTGGATTTCAACATGTTCTATAGTTCCTACAATGTATAGAAAAGGAGACTCTCGTGAGTCATGAGCATGTTAATCAGTTTAAAGCGGTAAAGCATGTTAAAAATGTGGTTACGCTGGTAAATGTTTTGGGACACTTGTTTTGAGATTAAAAATAAAAATAATAGATAAATATTTTATTGAAAATAACTATTTTTAATTTCTTAAAATGCAGAATACATCGTTTTTAAGGTTAATATTTTCTTTTTGGAGAATGATAACCATTGCCCTTGGAGCATTGGATAAGAGGATAAAAAAACAGAATATAGTATTGAAAATTGGTGAAAAGTGATAAATTTAACTTTTTAAAAGTCAAAATGTTGTTGAAGTCAATGCAAACATGCTACTTTTGGCTTCCTTAACCATTGCCCTTTGGACAATGGTTAGTAAAACTCTTTCTTTTTTGATAAATTGAAGTTAGTGCTTCTATGATTGATGACAACCAATTTATTGGTGGTTGTGTTCGCGGTTAGTTGTAATTGTCGCTAAATGACATAATTACGTTATTTTTCTCATCGTTTTTTTAATTGTTAAAAGTCATTTTTCGCGTAATTAATATTGACTCTAAAATATACCATTGCCTCAAAACATTTTTTTAAGAAGCAAAAATAAATTTAATTAAATTAAATATAAAACATCTCAAAGCACAATATATCCTATAGGAATGTAAAAAAATAACGGCAAGATCAAAAGACTACCAAGGACAAAAACCCCCGAACATCAAGATAACAGCTAAAAGTCTCCTAGACAAAACCAAAACATTATTATTAAGTTTCCTTGAACTTATAAGCGGATGTTGTATCTTATCAGGAGTATTAACTAGTTGAGATCAATTACATGAGATCATTTATTTGTGGCTATGAAATACTTTTAAGTTCAACGCCTCAACCAATGATCTATGAATTTTCTTATGCTCGATTTTATTTTATTATGAAATATACTCCCTCTATTTATAAATACATGTTCCAGTTTGATTTGTGCACTATTCATATAACTTACTTTGTCCATATTTTTTTTACTAATACTTCCTCCGGTCCTATTTAAAAAAACATTTGACTTTTTTTGTTCATTGTATAAATGATATATTTGGTCATTCTAGACTAGATACATCAATTACTCAATGAATTTAAAAAGTCAAATTTTCTTCTAAAAAGGACCGAAGGGAGTATATAAAGACAAATGTTAGTTTTTTTTTTTAAATACAAATGTTGGTATATAGATGTTTTTCGATCTGTCTCAATGAATATTCTCAAAGAACGTGTAATTAATGTCTTCATTTTAGAAAAGAATATGGTTTGGGTTTGTCGGATAGTGTTGGATTGAGCTAGTTTAGCTTCTTTTAAAAAAAAGAAATATATGGTTAATTTATATTTAATAACAAATATTTTTTTTTAATGAATGTTTATAGTATCGGACATAATGTAACATCATGTCGGTGGTTACACCCGAAAATATCAGACAAACAAGAGAAGGTTCCTCGAGTGGACAAAGGGAAAAAAATTGGACACTCGAAGAAGTAGTCCAACAGGCATTGGCTCCTCCAAATCTCTTGAGGCTCTGACACATGATATTCCTCCTCCTCATCATCATCATAAGGAGGTACGCGCAGATTCAACAGTTAGCCATGGCCCACGGGGCTGACTTTGCAGAACGACATACAGAGAGGGCGAACATTGATGTAGCTATTACTCATAATGAGCAGTCAGTAGACCATATTGATGCGCACATATAAAGTCGTATCTCTCCTTTTGATACATCACATATAGAAAAGTCTCAGACTTCATTTCACATACCGTTGCACAACGTCACCAATGATATAGTTAGGCACCAGTCACCATTGAATAACACGGTTCTAGAGCAGATTGCAAATGAGCATGTGGTTGAACTGCATCAGTCTGTTCTTACTTTGGCTACAAATATTGTTCCAAAATTTCAGAATATTACTGTTAATCCTGATGTAGCCGCGCTTCTTCCGCAACTTCAGAAGGAACTTGATCTTGTTAAAGAATATCTTATTCAGGGTAAAGATGTTGATGTATCCTTACGCCTCATCTGACGAAGAAGCAGAAGAAACAAATTAGTATACTTAACTCCAACAACATGTGTTCCAAGGTTGAACCCAAGGGCGATTGAGCAGCATTCTTTTCGGGGGTATCTGTCCTTCAGACTCGCCTTGATGTCTCACCTATCTCTTGGCTTATAAAAAAAACCGCCACTCATAAAACAATTACGTAATCATCATCAGTTATCACTAATGTTTGAAGCCAAGACTTTGTTTGCGAGTTTGGAGGTTAGGGGGAAGGTTTGGAAAAAAAATGAGCAGATAAAAGAAATAGAGGAAAATAGGATGGGAGGCCTTTGGGGCGTTAACTTTTCTTCATAATAGAAAACTCTTCTCATTTGGGGTAACTCAAAAATTCTATTAAAGGAGGGTTTTGGGGTGGTGGTTTGGACGGTTAATATGAATTCTTCAAATTTGTTGGGTATTTGCATTGGCTGCATTATTACTAAAACAAATATCCATGTTTGTGATGTTGGATACTATGTTCCAACATGTTTCAGGCATCTCTGTAAGATGTTGGATACAATGTTCCAACATCGTGGCACGGTTCAGTGTGCTTTGTTTCATGCCTATTTGTACGCGCTCGTTATCTTATTAAGGAAACCGCTTTCTCATATCTTGTTGACCAAGCAACGCGCATATCTGTACATAATCAGTTGTATTTTTATTCCCAAAGGAGCAATAATATTTAAGGGAATAATTGGATATGCTTGGAAGTTCCGAAAGATGTTCCTACTTCTTAGGAATTTCCTTATTTGTTACTGATTCGTGTTTTGTAGATCAGATGGACGATCTACTTTGTTCTGAAGCCCAACAAGGTTTATTAGCCCATATTGCTTCAGTATATAAGGAAGACTTCAAGACCTAATTAGGTATTCAAGCCGTCACTTTTAAAAGTCTAGTTTTTATGGTTTTGAGTCTTTGTGTGTCAACTCTTGTATCGTGTTGATGCAAGTTTAGTATTGTTTGTTTATTATGAGCTTTTCTTGTATCTTCTTGATAGATGTTAAGGACTGTGTGTTGAGTTGTAACTTGTTATGCTACACAAAAGCTTTTAAGCAAGATTGTGGTTGTTTGTTTGAAGGTAACTTCAACATTTGTGTGTTTGAATCTGATAATCACAGGGGTTGTGATCGATTGTAGGATAGTGAGATGGGATCTCAGATCTAGGAGTTCCTAAAAATCTAGACGGGTAGGTCCTAGGTTTTGTGTTGTAAACAAGGAGTTTGCTGTGAACATTAGAATAAGGACTACACTAGTGGATTTCCTTCCTGGCTTGGTAGCCCCCAGAGTAGTTGTGTTTGTCACCGAACTGGGTTAACAAACTCACTGTGCCTTTTACTTTCCTGTCTTTCATCTTGCTTTATTTTATTTATGTTTGTTAGCTTAATGTTCTAAACATCTTATTCAATATCTATAATCAGTGTTTGGTGTTGGAACATCACATAGAACATTTTAAGACTAACCTGCCAGAATTTCAAAATATAATATATGTTGTAATATTCTTAAGACTAACCAATATATTTTTAATATATTGGTTTGATAGATTTATCATTTTCTAAAAAACTACTCTTTTAATTATTTTTTAAAGATTTCTCCATCTTGCATCATATTTTCCACCCCTCAAAGTCTTCCCTTCCTCTCCCCTTCAAATTTCCAAACAAAACCTAAGGATAATATATTGGATGTTGTTAGCCACACTACAAGTAAATACAATAATAATGTGTCTGGAGTGAAAGATCAGTGGAATGGTTGTTTTGTAACTTTGTGCATGGATAAAAATGGTGACCAACCATAGATCGTTAGACTCTGAAAAAATGTTATGTTCTTCGTATTGAGTTTAATTTATTCTCACAAAATGGTCTTTTAAAAAGAGGGAAGTCTCATAATAAACTCTAAACATACATTATTTTTATTCAATGTGAGATTTGAGTTTCTTCCAATAATCAATAACAATTTGGTGAACATTTGTCACAACATATCAAATGTTTTATAACCAATTGATTTGTATGGTCTTTTCTTGACCTTTCCTATTGAATTAGACCATTTTCCCTTGTGTGTGGAACTAAAATAATTCAAATCAAGACAATATTACACGCTTAGGGGAAGTGTAACATCCATGAGCAGAAGAATTTATGTTAAATTTCAAAATGGACGAGCTTGGATAAAATTCCAATTAAGAAAACAATAAAGTTAATTTGACTCATGTGGTTAATGAATTCACTAATCATAAATCGTTTAGAAAAATTAAATTTGATTCATGAATAAAAAATTATTGATCAAACTTTTTTTATCTTTCTAATAAATGAACTCTTGACTATCATGTCTCTTAACTCTGAAAAAAACATAACGTTAACGTGAAAAAAACATATCAATCAAATTATCAAGGCTAAAATGCACTTTTGACTCCCCCTATGTTTGCCATGGTAGCAATTTTGACCCCTATTAAAAAAAAACACTTTCCAGCCCCCTTACTTCACCCCCTTTTGCAACTCGTTGTCCCCCACTGATTTTGACCGGGTCAAAGTTCAAGTGACCACTCAATGGACGCCACGTGGCAAAATTTTGAATTTAAAATAAAATAAAACGCCACATATTTTTTATTGAAATTAAATAATTAAAATAAATTAAAAAAACACCCAAAATTTAAAAGAAAAAAGCAAAAAACTCAAAAATTAAAAAAAGCAAAGCCACATGTGTATTTTAAAAAATAAAAAAAAAAAGGTAAGGGCAAAGGATGGCACGTGACTAATTCCAGAAACAACATATTCATCATTCAACAACATATTCATCCCCTTGAGTAAGATATTCATCCCTTCAACAACATATTCATCATTCTTCCACTAAAAATTACAGAAACATAAGACAACTACCTCCTCCACTCTCTTCTCCCAAAAACACAACACAACTAATTCCATAAACACAACACAACCATGTTCTTTTTTTTCTTCTTGGAAATAGCAAAAAAAATATTTAACTTGATACCATGGCACCAAGGCATAAAGCGCCTCAAATAGAATCAACAATCAACAAATACACAACGACATTTACAAGTGAAATCGCGACAGCGTCTTATCCTTGGAGAATCTCACTTCTCTTATTGTAACTGTAACACCCCGCTTTATTTTAAACTAATTATTATCATATTAAATGTAGTGAGTAAGCGAATGAATTGATATTATTGTTATTGCCGTGTTTTTTTTATGTTGTGAGTCATGGTGAGGAATGATTATAGTGATAATGTTGAGTGAGGGATGACTTAAGGAATTAAACGAGGGGAAGGAAGAAACTAAAAACAAAAAAAAATAGATAAAGGGTGACGGGTATGTAAAAGTAAGATTTAAATAAGTGGGGGAGGGAAATAGTAAAAGAATAGTAACCAGCACTAGAAGAGTTTAAGACGAGTGTTGGCCCGAATATAAATATAACATTAGGAAAACAGATTGGGAGTTTCAATTACCTTGAACGTACAAAAAAAAAGGGAAGAAGAGAGAAACAGAGAAGGTGGAGTCCTAGCTGCAAACGAGTCAAGCCAAATAGGAGATTTCGACGAATTCGAGGTAAGGGGGAGAATCTCTTCATCTCCAGGGTTTATAATTTGTTGTGGGGCTGTAGAGATTTATGAGTATGAATGTTGAATTAAGGGTAATGATATTGTTGATGAGGCTATAATTAGAATTAGATTGGTGAAGCAATATTAGAATTGAGAGAGACGACATAAGGTTAATTGAAATACGAGAGTTAGTAGTAATAATTTTGAGTTACGGTTATTAGAACTTGAATAAAATTCTACCTCTGTTAGATTAAAGTGTAGAGATAGCAGTAGCATGTGAGTCTCAATTGTAGGATCCTTTGATGTTCGATCACCGACTAAATATATTTAGAAGAATGCACTGAATTGAGATGGTATATGCACAGTATGAATAAAGTTGGGTTAATTCATTGATTTTATGCATAAAGGCTTGTCTATATATTTTTGCGAATCCTAATTCAATACTGGAAGGACGTTGTGGGTTCTTACTAGTGCATCTATAGTATGTTGTTTGGCATTAGTATAGACATCTCAGGTTTATAAATTGGTTTTTAATTCCTTATATTCTAGCCTATTCCATTACATGAATTGATATAATTTCATGAGCTTGGCATCCATAAAAACAAAAAAATAACATGTAGAAATTAGAAGCAATTAACTATGATAAAAAAAAAATAGGACCTAGCTACCCAACACATCTAAATACACTGAACCGTAAAATAGTCCACACACAGTACAGAAAAATAAAAGCAGGTTCATCACCTATCAAATAACCACAATTGACAGAAGATTAGAACTAGGCACTTGATATGAAATGATAATTATATTATGGATTAGAATTAGAATTAAATTATTGTTGTACGAGAGAAAGGGAGACATGATGATATATTTATGTAAAATATAATGATGATGGGAGTGATATATAATGATGATGAGAGTGATGATGACTTGTGTGCTTGTTTTAGAGTCGTGCATTTTAGGGGGAGTATGGCATTAATTTGTGGATTACGTGATTATGTGTATATGTGTGATACTTGTCGAATTTAATTCTTTGCGCTCATATAGAGTCTAGAGCATAAGTCTTGCATATGTGGGAGAAAAGTCCAGTAACATACTTCTGGCAACTATGTGGGAGAAAAGTCCAGTAATATAACTCTGACAAAATGATGAGTAGGTGTGGTACCACGTTCATATAGGTCATTAGGAGAGTCCACATGCATTGTATGTGAAGATGTTTATGCTTGTGCTTGTAAATGTGGGAATGGGGTGATGTTGTAATTTGTGAAGAGAAGACATGGTACTTAATAACTATTGAAAATTGATGAGATAGTAGATATTGTATTCTCATGATATTAATTTAAAATGCGTGCTTTTTCCTATTATTATGTTATGGCAGGTTTTCTCACCCGTTATTTTGTTGTGTTTGTTCCCTTTATGGTGACTGTACCGTGAGTACAGACACCCAGGTCGACGAGGAGTAGCTTTGGGACATTTAGAAGGTGGCGAAGAGAGATGCTCTATGCATCAATTTCTTTTTTTTTTAGTAGTTGAAATAAAAATGTAGACGCTACGTGCTCTGGTTCCTGTAACACTAGGGTTGGGGAAAAACGATTAAATATTTTGATTTGCAAAATTTAAATTGTTTTATGAGAACCTTGTTTATTCTTAATTATGAATGTCGAAGCACAAGTAAGAGATTATTATTACGAATTACTTTAATAACTTATTCTACGATGGTGAAATTTATTATAGAAGAGACATTTTGTATGTTAATTAGTGCTAAAATGTTTGATTCATGTAGCATCCTTGGTAATAAATATATTATTATTATTATTATTATTATTATTATTATTATTATTATTATTATTATTATTTTTATTTTTATTTTTTAATTATTATTATAGTTATTGCTTATAATTTTTGCGGGAGATAGGTTGTTACAGTAACTTCCGACGGAGGTGGCCGAAGCCAGTCCTCTTCTTCCGCAACCCTAACCCTAGCTTTCTCTCTCTTTTCAACATCAGAAGAATCCAAATCGAAATCTGAATTCGAACGAGAACGTTTGTGGCTGTTACAAGATCTGTTGGCGATTGTTGTTCTGGTTCATGCTATGGGTTGGAACGGTGGAAACAAGACAAGAAAGGAAATGGGGGAATGTGGGTGTGCTCCTTTTTTGATCAAGATGTTGGATGGGAAAGGTGTAGAGGAGAAAGATGATGGTTGATGTTGGTAGTTGATGTCATGTTTGAATATGAGAGGATGATGAAGAACAATGATTTTGATAGTTGATGATGAATCTGGGAGGAAGAATTAAAGAACCACGTTTCCTTCCTTTTCCATTTTATTTTTTATTTATTTTTTTAAATGGTCAAAAACACATTTTATCTTTTATTTTAATTATATAATTTCAATTAAAAAATATGTGACGTTTTTTTAATTTTTAATTCAAAAATTAGTCACGTGGCGTCCATTGAGTGACCACTTGGCTTTGATCCTGTCAAAATCAGGGATAGCACTTCGGTGCCTTTGGGTGCCTTTGTTAATTTTTGTTCCTATCTCTCTCTTAACCATTCATTCTCTCACCTAAATAATTTATTTTAATCATTCATCCAACATTCTCTCTCATAAAAAATAAACTAAAGGAACCAAAGACATCAAAGGTAAAGGCACTGAAGTGTCATCCCAAAATCAGAGGGGGCCTATATGAGTTGCAAAAGGGGGTGAAGTTAGGGGGTTGAAAAATAATTTTTTAATAGGGTGTCAAAAATGCATTTTAGCCAATTATCAATATTGAAAATGAGGTCCACCTTTTTGAAAGAAAAATGAGGCCCCCTGAAAATGAATTCATAGAAACATAAAAAAAATAAAAACAAAAAATCCGAATAATGTTTGGTGTTTGTCACTTTTAATAAGGCTCTGAATGTGGGGACATACTTATCCTATATTGGGTGGGAGCCTTATCCTGTTATCCACTTTTTGAATTTTAAATAATTAGTAACAACACTGTCAAAAAAAGAAAGTAAAAACACATAAGCAAGTCTTTGTGTAAACGTAAAAATGATTTTCAAAAATTTAGTTTAAGAGTATAAATCAATATTTTAGTTGTCAACATTTCTTTTAAACAAATAAAGTGCAGATGGTTATTAAAAAAAAATGAACTACAGATGGAAAGCCCTTTGAAACATTCTACATAGATTTAAATGAAAATAAAATGGAATATAAAATATTGAGACGTAAACCTGACCTAGTTTTCAACATTGAAAAAGTTGGATAATTTAGTTCTCAAATTTATTAAAAAAAAGTCATATTAACTAGTGTAACACTCTTTAACAATTTTAAAATAAGAAATTATTCAATAAAAAGTTAAATTTGTCAATTTTTAATGTATTGATTACCCAAATTTGTATAAAAGTTTACATTTAAAAGCATTAAAGAGTATCTCAAAGACACCTGTTAACATTTTCGATAACAAAATAGTATTTTCTCCGTCCCATATTAAATGATACAGTTGATTATGTCACACATATCAATGCATATATTTTATCTCTAATATCTTTAATTATCTATTAAAAAATTATGACAATTTAATATTTTCAAAATATACACCGAGACGAATCCAACAACTTCTTATATGATATTATTTATCTTTGTATATTAATTGAAAAATACAGTCAAAATATGTGAAATCAATAATGCACATCATCAAATAGGTTATGTAATATAGGATGAAGGGAGTAAATTAGTTTTTTATCATCCGTAATTTAGATTTTTAAGTGCCTATGAGTTTAATCTCTTCACCAAAATATGTTTTCAATAAATTTATTATATTCTTAAATGTCTAAGAATTAATCTATTCACCAAAATATATTTTCAATAAGCATTTCAAAATCAATGAAAAAATTACATGTTTATCTTCAATGATATCTTCTTCTTTTTCTTTTTTTTGAAAGAACTAGTTACAAACCCGTGTTTCGCACGGGTTGAATAACGTATTTTGTAAAAAATTTGTTCTAAAGAAAAAATAATCAAATTAAGGGAGATAGTTGCATTTTTCTAAAAGATTGTTGTTGATTATAAATGTGAAAATTAAGTAAACATATTACACAAACATTAGAAATGTGCACCTTTTTAAAATATTTATCAAAGCATCAAAAGAGCATATACTACAATCAACATTCGAAATAGTAGTCGGGTCTATCTATTTAGATACACCACTAATTATCTCAAATAGCTAAATTAGGCTCGTGTATATACATTAGTGACATTGAAGAGATCTATAGACAATCGAATTTTACAGAGTAAAAAATCAGCCACCCCTTAAAAAATAATTGCTACAAAGACTTCATTCCTTTTGAATAGTATTTGAAGATGCAGCACACAATTTTGTTTTATTCTGATCTTCAATTACAATACATATTTTTTAAGGGACTTTAGACTACTGAGTAGTATTAAAACTTTAACTTGCATAATTGTGCACGATTATCAGATATGAGATCTGGAACACACATATATAGTTGTGTTTGATCTCTTCCCCATCCATGTTATTTGTGTACTAATTTCAAAATCAAAAGAGTTGAAAAAGATTGTTGATCTAGGAGTATGGATTGTGGACGTAGTACTCCAACATTCTTTTGTTTCAAACATCATAAATTGAGTTGATTCCTTCTTATTTTTATTAACTCATTTATGGATGTGTAAGAACTATAATTCGAACCTTCATTTTAGTTATAACTCATTGATATAGTGGTGTCCTTCATCTCAAAAAGACAATAATGTGGGAGTATGGACACTCACATTTTTAGAATTTTTCTTCCTTAAAACTCATTGAATATTTTTATGAAGTCTCAGGTTAAAATTCTTTCATAAGGTATGCAAATGAGCAGAACAACTACATATATTTATGGTATTCAACATTTTATAAGCAAAGATAGAAGATTCAGTAGACAAGACATTTTGTTAATAGAAAATTGAAAAAGATACATTCAGATTGCAGGAAAGCAAAGTTATTCACTAGTTAGGTTATGTAGGAGAGCCTTCAAAAACAACTTATACAGGAGAAGTGGCAATGCTCCCAATCCTACTTGAACGCACAACCGGAGTAACTATCTCCTCTCCGCCGCGTCCTTGTAAAAACAATATAATGAAACACATTAGAAACAATTCAACATGTTAACAGTTAACAAAGATAAAATGATGATTCAATTAATAATCAGCAATACTCACCGATGGAATTTTCCCACACACTGTTAGGCTTTCATAGGATGGTGAACTCAAGGAGTAATAATTTCCCTACAAGTACCCCTATATTTGTTTGTTTTCTATATTTGGTCAAACCTATTGAACTCTTGTTGCAAATACTTAATCTATGCTATTCAACATTTCAAACAATTACACACCATGGATGAAACTGAAACATATTGGACCAAACCCAAATATCATAAATTAGTAATAATGAATTGCTCTGTATCTATCTAGTACTAATAATCATTATTTCTGGAATGAAATTATTATGGATAATAAATTTAAAGTGCTTTAAGTGGTTTGAGTGTTAGATTGGTTGCAACTATCCTAGTAACATACACTTGCCCACGCATTACATCTTGAGAAGAATCCCATCACCTTTACTCATTGTCTTGATAAGCCAGGTAACCTTAGCAGATATTTAGCTTTACTATATCTCTGTAATGAAAATTAAACTAGGCAGTCTCATTATTCACAATTTGTCCTACAATGTTCTGTTTATTCTAAATTTCCACTCATAGTAATTAGGAGAATATGATTGCAAAAACAACCAATCCAATCCTCTATCCATTTAGTTATTCAAATTGAAAAATGTGTGTCACCCTTCAATTGTTTATTCATATGATTCTGCAGCAAAAAAATTTCATGAACAACTTTCTAAGGCACTAATCAGATTTTTCAATTGCGATCTTTTGATTGGATGAGATTTGAACTTGCAATAACAAAATAGATTCAATATTTGCTGAAAGTAATGATATAACAATTGATTTTATTCATCCATTAATTTCTTTTATTGAAACCCGTATAGATTAAAAAGTCTTGGATGGAAGAATTGGATATGATAACTATTGAAAAAGGAAGCTAAGTTATCAAAAGTAGAGACGGAGAGTTAGTACCGAATTGGAAGGAAAAGCAGGAGAACCAGAGCCGAAGCCACATGTTATTGCCCTTCCGGCCAGTTGCAACAATGTCCTGCAAATGAATACATTGCAAAAAGGCACACAATGAGTTCGCTTAATCACAAGTCTAATAAATGTGAATGTTCAACCATCAAAGCTATATAATTCAAGCTAAGTCATATTAATCCTTACCAACTTTGAATCTATTATTTTTTATGGTGTTCGGGGTTCGAACCCCAGACTTAGCATATATTTATGCATTGTTCCTATCAATTGAGCTAAACTCATGAGGACAAAACTTTGAATTTATTATGAATTAACATAATAAATAAATAAAATGTTTAAAATATTTTTTGAAGGATAAAAATGATAAAAAAAAAATAAAAGATTAATTTTTTTTATACGAATACTATATTTACTCAATAACGTTTATTTTGTGTATCATGAATACAAATTTGTATCATCATATAAATGACTTATTAAATATTTGAATAGGAGAAACAATTTAAGGAGCCTAAAATAATATCATAAATAATATCAAAATAGTTGGTTTTTTCTATTTCAATTATACTCTATAACAAATTTCGTTATAAGAATACTATATTTTTGGTGTCTTTCAAAAAGATAAGAATTTATATTATATGCTATTATATTTGTTACATTGTTGGTGTAATGGAAACATATATGTTTAGTTTTTTTTGAATAAGAAAAAGATATGCATAGATTGTTATAATATACAGGTGCAATATATATATATATATATATAAGTATAATTTTTTTAGGCATCTATATCTTTTTTGAAGAAAAGACATCTACAATTTTACTTTTAATTAAAATCAAAATTTTATAAAAATAATCATACGCATTATGCAACGCCAAAACAATTTATACGCATTAGTGTAACAAAAAAACAGACACACATAAAGTATTACTCTAAATGCTAATGTGTGTGCGTATATATTTGCAATGTTGAAGAAAGAAAATAAAAATATTTGGTATCATTAAATGTCAGCGTCAATAAAAATATTTGTGAGGTTGTGATGACTAAATGACATTGAAATTAAATATATAAGTGATAAAAAGACAATAAAATTCCTTTAAAAAAAGGCAATAAAATTAAATGGAACCTCCTAAGAAAAAAACATATTGAAATATAATATTAAAAAATAAAAGAAAAAGTTCCCAACGTGAGTTGAAGAGAGATGCTTGTGAAATAAATTGTCGAGAAGTAGTTTTTTGAAGTAGCATTCAACAACTTTTGGCCAAAGATCATTCCATTCAATTTTATGCACTAAAAAAAGTACCTTTTTTAGTAAGTACTTGATTGATATTGTATTTGGCCTAACTTCTCCTTAAAAATATAGAGAAGTTGAAAAAAAACCGGGTCAAACGGTATCTTAATCTCCCACAACTATAGTGTAGAAGCAACTGAATTTGGGTTTTGGAAAATAGTTAAAAGTTTTTAAAAATATAAAAATTGGAAAATAGTTAAAAAAAATCGGTGAGGTAGCACTCAATCAAGCAACACTAAAAAAAATTATATACATTAGCGTAATAAAAAAATAGACAAACAGACATAAAATATTACTCTAAACGTTAATGTGTGTGTATAATATTCACGAGGTTGAAGAAAGGAAATAAAATTATTTGGTATCATAAATGACAGCGTGAATAAAAATATTTGTGAGGTTGTGATGATTAAACGATATTGAAATTAAATATATAAGTGATAAAAAGATAATAAAATTCCTTTGAAAAAAAGATAATAAAATTAAATGGAACC
>Ga0228710_1007585_pt1 | contig 15935 bp, 16 predicted proteins | sample MedpolnodulmetaG_FD_177995 | JGI IMG/M metagenome (GOLD analysis project Ga0228710, IMG submission 177995) | Root nodule microbial communities from Medicago polymorpha collected in Santa Monica, California, United States - pink nodules | ecosystem: Host-associated > Plants > Roots > Nodule... | reverse complement strand
GCTGCACATAGACTCTGAACTCACTCAGACTCTGAACCTGAGGACAGTCATCTAGAACGTTAAAGAAGAAGTTTCCAAAAACACAATTCAACCCCCCCTTCTTGTGGTTTTTCTCACCTTCATCCTTTTCATAGTAAGTTAAACTAAACAATTGTCGTTGAGATATGTCATAAGCACACACTTAGGGTCCGTATATCCCATGTTTCCTGTTTTCTTATTCACATCTATTAAAAATATACATCTAATATTTTCTGCACCATTTTCTTTTACAAAACAACATTGAAAACATTTATAGCATTGTCAGAAATTTAAAAATGTCAAAACATTGTTTCGTTGTTTCTAAAATGCATTCCTAGCTTGCCTTTCATCATTTTCTCTCTAACATAGTTGTTCACTATACATTTTAAAAAGTGAAAACTGGAATTATTTTTAAAAAGTAAACAAACTCTTGGTATCACGATTCTAATTTCATCATTCCTTATTTAGTATCCCATGTCTTGCCTAGCTAGCTTATCTAGGATGAGAATATTGGTGATTTCCTTTTGATTCAACTTGAATATCCTCTAGAAATGGAAGAAACTTTATTTGGAAATTTAGTTACCTTCTTTACCTTTGTCGTCACTGCAGTGTTCAAATGGTCACACTATATGCTCAGGTTGCAAACCTAGAGTACATAACAGGTGCCCTACTTGTAGCCATAATCTGGGAAATATTAGATGTTTAGCACTAGAGAAGGTGGCTGCATCTTTTTCACTCCCTTGTAAACACATAGGTTTTCATGTTCAAGCTGAAGTTTCTGAAAAATGGGCCAATGCAAGGGCCAAGCTCAGGATGCAGGGTTGTCTGGTCAAGCTCTAAGCTGGATGCAAGGACATGAAGATAGGGTTTTTCATAGGATTGTTCAGCGCAAGGAGAACAAGCGCATTGCAGAACAAAATTCAAATTCTGTTATCAAGTATCATAAGATTTGTAATTGTGTGTATCTCATTTGCTTACTTTCCTCACCAAAGGTTCAATGATGAGATATATTTTTTTTGTTGTATCCTCCAATGTTGAGGCAAGTTCATCATATTAAATGTCCAAAATTATCATTATAATCAGACTGATTGTAGTTTCATCATCCAATTCATTTTTCTTGAGAACCTTATCGTCTTCTTGACAATGTTCTAAACTTTCAAGAATGAACTCCAAATGTTCATTCATTGTTCCTCATTTTATTTTTATCTTTCCTTTTCTTATCATCATGAAAATTATAAAATTTATCAAATATAACATGCATACTTTTTTTCAAGGGCTTGCATCTTAAGATTGTATATTCTACAACATTTTGATAACGTAGGGTATTACAATATGATATGTTTTGCTATAATATGATATGTTTTGCTATATATTTTCCAAAATTTATATGAAGTTTTGTTTAAGATTTTGGATATATATATATATATATATATATATATATATATATATATATATGGGTAATGCTATAACACACCTGTCATTTTTTATGAAGGTGTGCATTAGCAACAAACACCTTTATGTTTTTGGCAAAAACACCATTATTTTAAATTAGATTTAGAGGGTAGAAAAGTAACTTTGTTGTTGTTTTATCTCACTTCTCCATCTTCCATTGACTTCTTCTCAGACATGCCATCCGTGATGGTTTTTTCCTAATTGAAATTAAATTATATAAAAATTCTTAATTTCATTTTGTTTGTACAGCTTCCTCATTTGTTTGAAACCAAAACCCAAAAATTGGTCAGCTTCCTCCAACCAGCTCGTTCCCTCAATTGAACCAACTCTCTCTATTGTCAAACCAAATGAACCAAAAATTGGTCAGCCTCTTGCTTGCATCTTCATAAATCTTGTGAAATGGGTTCCTCTCAAAAATCCTCAATTGAAAAAAAATTATCGAAAAATTCTTCAACCAAAAACACACAAAAACTGATTCTTGTGTTTCAATAAAAAAAAATCTAAAAGAGCCAAAGAGATATCTTGTTTAAGGGCAAGAGAGAGAAAATGTTAATAGAAGTCATGAAATGTCTTTAAAAGGCATGTATTTAATCTCAATTGTAGAAAGAGAAAATGAGTATTTTTGTCAAAAGTAAGAAGGTGTTTGTTGCTAATGCACACCTTCATAAAAAATGATGGGTGTGTTATAGCATTACCTATATATATATATATATATATATAGAGAGAGAGATATACATATTTTTAGGGTGAAACGATTGGTATTTGTATTTTAATAAATAAAATGTATAAATAGTAAAGTATTTGAAAGTCAAACCAAACCAAATTAGATGTTTTTTTTTTTTATTTTTTTGGTTCGGATAACTTAATAATTTCAAAATCGAACCGCACCGCATCGAAAACAATCATAACTATACTCCAATAATTTTTTATATTTTAGGGAAGAAATTCATTACTTTTCATTAGCTATCAAATCTCGGATACATGACGGTACATCATCATAAACGTGAGAGCTAGCATGAGATGGGGCTACCCTAGCTAATTCAAGAGCGACCCCATTGGCTTACCTCCTATTGAACTCGATATGAGAGTTCTGAAAATTACAGCCAAACAACTGCGTGTAAACCTGAATTTGTTTATACATCAGTTAAATTTTTTTAATGAAATTTATGTCGATTAATTAAATTGAGCTAATGTGATAATTTACCTTATATGTTAAATAAATAAATTTATAATTGATTAATGACATGGTCACATCGCAAAAAATGGAGCACTAGATTAATCCGACGGTCTTGAATTGTCCAATGTCAGGACGCAGATGGCGCGCAAACGTGACCAAAACCCCCTTTTTCTTCATTTCCTCTCTAATGCTCTTCTCATCAATTTTATCGGTCCAGGTGTTTTTCTCTTTCTTTTCATCTACATTCTACTTCTATTTTTCAATTTTCTCGGTGAACTTATTTTAGTTTGCTTTCTGGTGGTATGTATGAAGCACAAACATGACACAGACACTAGACATGACACTGGACACGACACTGACACTGGCACGACAACATCAATAATAATTTGAGAAAATGACATAATTCAATGTAAGTTACATGTGTTGGTGTCGTGTTGGTGCTTGTCGGGCACTAGACATGACTTCGATTACAAGTGTCGGTGCTATAGATATTCATTTTGATGATTGTTGGGTGCCTTTCACTTGACTTACTTCTTTATTAGGACAACGTGTCTTTGTAGTTTGATTCTTGAGGTTTAGGTTTTCTTAGATCACACTTTGATTGCTGGTAAGTATTTTCCATTGCTGAGGGCCAAAAATTTGTCATATAAACACGCCATTGCAGCTTATGGTGTCACCATGGTGGGCAGCCCTTCACAAATTTCCTATGGTAGTTGTCAAAATCCGCCACGCCATTCTTCCATACTGGTGCCATAGGCAGCAGGAAAACTGTTTTTGATACTGAGTGTGTTTGGCGGCACAATTTTCTTTTATTGCATCCATTTCTGTGTAATGTCTTTCGTCAATGTACAAGAACACAAATACAAAACCTGCCTTATTTTATCAGATGATGTTCCATTTTACAAAATCAATGCTTAGGAAGAGGACAATTTACAGATCCATTCTTTCTTTTTGATCTCTTAATCCTTGTCTTTATTATGCCTCCCTTGAGAACAAGTTCATTGAACCTATGCCTGCAAAGTTCCTTCCTCATTTGCCTGGTCATGTCAATAAACATTGTTTATTTTATTCTTTAACTTGTATTCATTTGGCCTCATTTATTCGTTCTTAATCAGGACTGGTCTATGCTACTTTTGATGCACTGTGTCCAATTTTATTTTCATTGCTGTTGTAAACATAGATTGCAATGCCTTTTCATTTGATCAATTGGGTTTGGGCTCTATTATTTATGAGATAAGGTAAAACATTTGTAGTGGACGGCATTCCATGCCTCCCTAAAATTTGTACTTTAACAAATGTAATGTAGCTATGGTACATGATTAAACCTTATTGTCAAAGAGATTCTTAAAATGGTTAATGATGTAATGTAACTAAGTTATAGGCCTCTTCAAAAAAAAACTAAGTTATTTAATACTAGATGTTCTCATAAAATCAAAGTGTATTTGATTATGAAAATCAAAGGCATTGGTTACTCTACTTGAGTGCCTCAATATCTTCAGCTTGTAAACGAGTCATACTACTGAGGCCCTAACGAAATGCCTCTGAATCAAGGCTACTTCAAAATTGAAGGGGCTCTTGTGTCTGGTACATGCCTGTACCAACTATAAGACTACATGTAGCTGGTAATTAGTACATAGTATACCAAAATTACTTTTTCAAAAACAAAATAGAAGTGGATACTCGATTAGGGTTTTAGCTGGGTACTCAGAAAGAATTTTTAAAATATGTTTTTTTTCGTTGTTTAAATGGACTTTCTGAAGAAAAAAATTTGAAAAACCACATTGCCACTTTTTTCCTTTTTATACTTGCGAAGGGAAGCATAAAAATGACTACAGAGACCTGAATTAAAGATTTGGTAAGCAGTGGAACCTGTTTGCCTAAAATTGATGCTATTCTCTTAGCTTTGTAATGTTTAAAATGTTAATGATCTTTCCTGATGGAAATTAGTGTTTGAAAAATGATTGTCTTCTGCTTTAAAGGTGTAATGGTTTATGGCTGAGTGGTAGCAAGACAAAGTATGTGGAATGTAATTTTAGCAAAAGGCGAAGCATGTCTAGTTTAGAGGTGAAAGTTGAAGATCTTATGCTTTAAATATCTTGGGTCCATAAGTACAAGACGAAGGAAAAATAGAAGGATAAGTAAACCGTCGAATTTAAGCTAGGTTGTTGAAATGGATGATGGTCTCAGGTGTTTTTGCGATGCAAAAGTACCGCTCAAGTTGAAGGGAAAATTTAATTGGACAGCTGTAAGACCAACGGTGTTGTGTGTGACAGAGTGTTGGGTTCTAAAGAACCAACACGAAAATAAAATAAATGTAGCAGAGATGAGAATGTTTTGTTGGATGGGTGGTAAGACTAAACGATATAGGATTAGAATGACAATATAAGAGAGAGTTAGGGTAGCACCTGTGGTGGAAAAGATGGTAGAAGCTAGGCTTAGGTGGTTTGGGTATGTAGAGAGAAAGACTTGTGGATTCTTTAGTAAGGAGAGTAGATCAAATGAAGTAGTTAAATTACTAAAGGCAATGGAAGACCTTTAAAAAAAACTGTGCGAGAAACTATTATGGCATCACTTTGGTTCTTCTTGTTGTTGAAAAATGGTTGTCTTATGGGCAAACTCTCCATATAATTGAATGGTGATTACCTTTTGTAGAGTTGTATTTTCAATGACAAATGTTTGTGCTTTTGGATGTTTGATGTGTCTTGTTTGTCTTCATTAATACCGATGTTTTATCTCGTCTCACAGGGCTGCTGGTGATTGCTCTTGCTGCCATGGCATTAAGTAATCCACTCTTTGATGATGATATACAGAGTAACAGTGCTGTTGATCCTCCTAACAATGAAGAGTCAACAGATGTTGGTGAATTGGTGAATGATCCTGCACAAAGTGAGACTATTTTCAGCAGTGTTTGTGAGCTTTTAGAGTGTCCTGTATGCCTGAATCATATGTACCCACCAATCCATCAGGTTGTTTATCAATTGTTTATGATTTATTAGTGAATTTTTGGGTTCATGCGAAGGCATTTTTTTGTACCATTAAAATAATGAGCTTTTCTTCAAAAAGCAATTCCCATTTGATAACTGAATTATGCTTGCAAGTTGCAACACACTCTTCTCAACATACACTCTTTAACACACTCTTCAGCTGTGTGTTGAGAACAGTGCGATGCTAGAACTCCTCAAAAGCTCAATTGACCTTTAAGTTGGAGAAAATGAAAAAACTGAATTCTCATTTTCATATTATGTTAAACTAAACAATTGTTGCTGAAGCATGACATAAACCCAAACTTAGGGTCCGTTTATTCCATGTTTCCTGTTATCCTCTGCACATCGATTAAAAATATAGATCTAATATTTTCCGCACCATTTTCTTTTACAACAACTTTGAAAATATATATAGGATTGTCAGAAATTTAAAAATGGAAACATAGTTTTCGTTGTTTCTAATAATGCATTATTCCTTTCACCTTCTCTCTAACACAATTGTTCACTATACGTGTCTTTCATCTCCTAACAATGTAAAATAAACTTAAAATTTTAAAAAGTTAAAACTGAATTATTTTTAAGAAGTAAACAATCACTTGGTATCATGATGTTAATTTCATCATTCAATAATTATTATACCACGTCTTTCCTAACTTATCTAGGATGAGAATATTGGTGATTTCCATCTTATTCAAATTGAATATCCTCTAAAACTAATAGAAACTTTATTTAGAAATGTAGCTAACTTCTTTGTCTCTGTTGTCATTGCAGTGTTCAAATGGTCACACTATATGCCCATGCTGCAAACCTAGAGTGCATAACAGATGCCCTACTTGTAGGAATAAGCTGGGAAATATTAGATGTTTAGCATTGGAGAAGGTGGCTGCATCTTTTGCCCTCCCCTGTGAATACATGAGTCTTTGCATTCAAGCTGAAGTACAAGATGAAGTACAAGCTGAAATTTCTGAAAATTGGCCAATACAAGCTGATGCAGGGCCATTTGATCAAGCTGGAAGCAAGTACTTGAAAATAGGATTGTTCAGCACATGGAGAACATGATTGTATCCGTGATAGTGAAGGTAACGGATAAAATGGAGAAGATGGCCCTGGCAAAGGTGGAGGATGATTTGGTAAATATGAAGGATGATGTGGAAAAGATGATCCAGGCAGTGGTGGAGGATCCTCTGCTTGCCGAGTTATCTCTAGCACCACCGCCGCACCACTCTTAAACCTCACCATTTGGGTTGTTTGACTATTTTATTTTATTTTTTTATGATTTATGTGTTGCTTATGTTTAAACCTATTTCCTTTTCTGTCATTTGTTGGATGTTTGATTTGGAACCTTGATGGTTGTTTTCTTTCGAACATGAATGTAATATGACATGTTTCCACTACTATATGGTTATGGTGTCTGGTTCAACTTCTTGTTGGTTATGATGTATCCCAAGTTGTCCTAAGGTTTAAAGTTGATGTATTTGCCATTTGTTAAATATATATTTCATGTTGAATATCTTTATATTTTCCATGAGCTATGTACATTTTTTTTTAATAAGCTTGATATATGCATGCTTGTTGGTGACTAGTACATTGTTGAGTGATACTTCTAAGTTTAGCATTGAATTTTTCTTCTTTTTATAATGTCAAAGGTGGAGAAAATATGAATGTTAGTAAAAAATGTTCTTTAAAGAGAGATTGTCCCATAAGTATACAATATAATAAAGCAAGGTAAGTTCTTTGGCAAGTTTGACATTTGTCAAGCAAACAAGAGTGGTTTCTTCTTTTAAAGTTGCTATTTGAGGTAATTTTTCCCTAATTGTCTTTTAATCATTTAAAGTTGCTATTTGAGGTAATTTTTCCCTAATTGTCTTTTAATCAGTTTATTTTTTATTTTTTTAATTGTGTTTTTGAAAAAACAAAAAAATTGAAGTAGTATTGTGTTGAAAGCGCTTCCCTCAATCTTGAAAATTGAAATAGTAACTACTAAAAGAACAGGTGAGCATGTAATTCTCAAAACACCTCTTCATTTCCCTTTCAATACGAGGCAAATTCAACACAGTCCATGCTTGCCTCTACTTCTCCCTCATTCACATCTTTTCAATCAAGTTCCTAACTTTTTCTGTTTATCACCATTCTCTATGTGAATTTTTCCTTTTGGTGCTTGCTTTTGGACCCTTCTCATTTTTGGTTGCCGACACAGCTCCATCAAAATCGTCACAAGTCAAAATTAGAGGAAACCTGCAAAACAGCACACCGTTAAGTAACTTGAGGCGTGACATAGTTACTGTCCTTGAGGATTTTATCTGCCTCATAAGCTTGAGGATTTTATCTGCCTCATAAGCGCATATCCTCCCAGGATACAACAGTTTTTCCCCGTTATGAATCATAACTGGAGGTGACAGAACAACTCAAATTTATCTCAAAGATATCAGGAGATGTAACTTAGAAACTCAATATTTTGGATAAGAGAAAATAATTGTGTATTGAGAAATATGAAATGAGAGAGTATATATGTGCAGAATTCTTTTGTCTGCAAATACTATGTTATGGACCCATCTTAGAAGAATAATGAATGATATATCAGTGGAGTTTGGTATATGGAGAAATGATGAAGTACACCTTCTATATTTGTGTATACTATTATTTATTATATTGATTAGACTGAAGGAAGGAAAGAAACACGTTTTTTATTGAGTGGCACTAGTTGTTCCTACTAATGGGGAAGTAAGGCACGATGATAACAGGAAAAATCAAACAGTCTCATGGTCAAAGCAACCTGACATGTAGTTTATAAATCATGAATTAAAACACATGTCAAAAGGACCAATTTATGTTAACTTTTGAAATAAAATAAAACCATAAAATTACAACATAATCAAACGTTGCTCTTCCTCATGAGGCTATCAAAAAGTGATTTGCTAGCATTAAGAAGTGATTAAACATAACAAGGGTTGATTGTGTTCCTCAATTTTCTCCTTCACTTTATCTCTTTGTTCTAATCATTCATTTTCTCTCCTCAATTTTTTTATGTCAATTTTTAGATTCACTTCCTTCACTCTTCTACATGTATGGATAGTTTCTAACAAAGCTTCTTGATATTTTTTCTTCATTTTCTTTTTGATTCATTCTCTCTTCGTTACCAATTTTAGTATTTATATGATGATCATAACAAGATTTTTTACTAAAAAAGGCTTCAACTAGGAAAAGATTGTAGAAGAATCTAAACTTTTGTCTTGCGAAATTCCGTACTAGAAGTGATTTAATTAATCCAATTGATAAGTGGGTTGATAAACCATTGAATTTTGTAGGTGGAAGAGGTGAAAAGTGGGCATTTTTAGAGTTGATTAAAATGCTCCTATTATAAGACATTTTGTCAATTTCTATTGGAGCTGTATGAAAAGGAGCTTCTCTTATAAGACATTTTGCTTAAGGTGTTAATACGAGGTTACTATATTTTGACAGATGAAGAATTGAAGTGAGGTTATATTTTCACGGATGAAGAATTGAAAATTAGAAAATTTAAAGTCATTTTTGTCCATGTAATCTTTTGCTTTGATCGGTGATTTTGTTGAATGTTTGGATGCATCTATTCACTTTGGAGGATGGAGTCTATAGGTATTTAGGTAGGGTGGACATGTTAGCAATTGCATGTGGTCTTTTATGTGCATTTGTAGCACGAGCTGGTCTTTTGTGTTGTTTTTGGATCATCTTTGATTTTTTGTTTCTTAACTTTTTATGTTTTTTCCATTTCATGCATTCTTTGTGCTTAACACCGGTTTAATTTATATAATGTCATTTCTCCTTCGTTTCTTCTTTTCATGTATGGACCGGTTTAAAAAAAGAAGAATGAAGTAGAAATTTTTTTGGGATAGGTGGTGATTGGTGAGATTGTCTCATTAGGCTTTCTATCAAATTTTATAATTGAGTTTAGCTATAATAATAACTTCAATTTTTTTTTGGGTCTTGCATACGGTAAGAACACATGTAAAACAATTGAAAAAAATTGCTTTTATAAAAGAAATTTCAAACTTCTTACGAGTTAAATGCACAATTTTTATGACAATATTTCTATATATAATTTCTTAATATGTATTCCTTAAAGCACATACATACTACCATTTTCCTTTTCTCTCTTAGTCTTAGGTATATATACTACTCTTGACTAAAATTATTTTTCATAATTTTGCTTATAATCCCAAAACCTTACTTCAAATTTAAAATAATTTAAGATATGAGTATAATGTATTTTATTTTTACTTAAACAAAATATTCCCCGTGCGGTGCACGGGTACACACTAGTATTTTGTAAGTTTATAAACAAAGTTTTGTCATTATAAGAAAATGAGAGCTTGTGAAGGCATGTTTTCTTAGATTATGTTTTACTATTTTGATGTGTGTTAAAACTCGGTTTAGCATGGGTGTGTTTTGTGTCTTTGTTTTTTCTTATTTTTTGAAGAAATCTGCTTATGTGTCTTTGTTAATCTCAATATTTACTACGGGTCTGTTTTGAAAAATACATTAGTAAACATTAAAAATATATGATTGTGATTTAAATTTTCTAACAAATTAAATATATTTTATTGGAAGGTAGTTTTGCAATTTACGAATAACTTATAACATATCATTGTTTCGTTTACAAAACCTATATAATGAGCTTTACCAAAAGATGAAGTGTCCAAGAGAATTTGAGTTCGATTCATAAACACAAATCTTTTGAATAAGCACTCAATTTCTCTAACTCAGAACTTCACACAAATCTTTTAAATAGAATTCACTAATAATTTTAAGGGAAATGCTAACGAGTGCTCTGAGGGCACTCTTTAACAACTTTAGATAGTAAGTTTTTAGAGAAACTTATGCATTTAATGCATCCGAAATAAAAAAATACTCCTATGACACTAGTTGACAATACCCTAATTTTAAATATGATCCGGTCAATCCTTTCATTAACTACATATCATCACATTTCAATATTTTATATTAAAACATGTGAGACCCGCAAAAAGAGATAAAGTGCTTATATGAGAGACTTTTAATAGCTATGTATTTAATTATCGATGTTTCCAGAGAAAACCACTCTCATTGTGAATGGTCTAACATCAACAATAGGTTTAGTATTCTTACGCAATTTATCTCTTTGTCATTTTGCTTTACTTTATACATTTTGTTAGCTCTTTGTTAGCTTAAAAAAAACATTCATTGAAGTGGTTTTACTTGGTGCCAACCTAATGGGGGTGCGATGAGTAGGTTGGACCGCTTCCTCCTCTCAGGTGGCTGGTGAGACCTTTGGGGGGAGGTGTAACACCCCGTTTTCCCAACAATGTAAATAATACAAATAATCAGAGTATTCCGCGTAAACGGGATATCACACTACATTCAAGTAATAAATAGAGTAAAATTGCTATTTATTAAAACAACCTAGTCAAAAATTCATTTAACATCGCAGCGGAAAATTTAGTTCATCATTCAACAACTTTGGCACTACGGCCTCAACATAACAACTTAATCAAAAATCTTAATTCAAAAAGGTTCAACAACATGGTTCATAAGTTTAATACGCACTAGTGGAAAACACAGCAAAAATCCCCATCCCGTTACGTATCCAGAGCGACCCTAAGACGACGCACGAGAGAGTCAACTCACATCAGCAGCTAATCCTGGTTATCTGCACGTTACCCACGTAGAGGCAACATTCAAACAGAAGGGGTGAGATTTCTCATTCAATAATAATAAGCATATAATTCATCAAAGGAATTTAACAACCTAAACAACAATAGTTAACAACAATAATGGTTCACATATACTTGTTATCAAGAATAATTCACATAGGCTTCATTTATTCCTACTTAGCATTTAAAATCAACGACAACAACTCAACAACGACGACAATGCAATGACACAACAACAAACTTGACTATGCAGTATGCATGTGGTACCAATCAACGTGTTAGAGCATAGGCTCTCAATTCAACGTGTAGAGCAATGGCTCTTAAAGCAACGTGTGGAGCATAAACTCCTAAAATCAACGTGTGGAGCATCACCTCCTAAATCAACGTGTGGAGCATAGGCTCTCAAATCAACGTGATATGAATGATTAACATTCAACAAGGCATCAAGCCCCCAACTTTATGAGTATGCATGGACTCAACAACTTAATCAACAACAACGTACGACATCGACGACTTGACAACTCCAACATTATAATCTCATAAATATCTATCATTTAATTGCAACATCATATAATCATCAACATATATACATACCTTCATGTAATAGTTTCATTAACAAAGTTATTCATACAAAACAAAGCCATTAGAACTGATAACATCATCCTAAGCTTTCAAGTATGCACTAAGGCTAATTCAAAACAGAAATGTATGACTACAATACAAGAACATGAAAAAGGTACAACACTACTAGGTTACTCGCCGTGGCGAGCGAACTTACTCGCCGTGGCGAGCAAACATTGCTCTTTGTTACACAGTTACTCGCTGTGGCGAGTGGGTAGCGAGCAAACACTGCTCTCTGTTACACCTAGCTCGCCGTGGTGAGCAGTCTACTCGCGGTGGCGAACGTAACAGGTTTTCTGTCGGGAAGTGCGATTTTTAACCCCAAAAACCCAATTTTCATCAACCCCAATTCCAAAACTGATAGGAAACTCAACCTATGATCATTCTACAGTCTGAACATCAATTATCTATGAATTCTACGAACTTTCTACACTCTTAACATCCAATTCTACAAGTTCTACCATCAATTCCGGTTTTAAACCCTAATTCTCAAATTCTCATGAACAACTACAATGACTACATGCTAAAGTCAATTTCAGAATTATACCACTTAAGATTAGAGAATATTAGTCTCACCCTTACCTTAGATTGGTGATTGCAAGACTCTACAGGTTCTCTCTTCTCTTGGTTCTCCTCTTCTCCTCCTTCTCCCAAAGACTTCTGTAAAACCTAATTTGTGTCTGTCTCTTGTTTTTCTTTATATACTCAACAGATTTTCTACTTAACACCACTTATTCTTAATTATTTCTAAACCAACCCCTCCAAGTCTATTTATTCTAATTCCAACATATTCTTCTAAATAATAATATAAAGCCACTTAATAAAATATTAATACACAACAACACGTCATAAATCAACATAAATCACACAAGTCATATAAAAGACTTTAAACTCAACCAAAAATAATTAGATAAATAAATAGGGCGTTACAGGAGGCGATGCAGTGGGTGTTACCTAGAGATGTCTCAGATCATAGCCCGTTGGTTCTGGGATATTCCTCTCAAGTTTGGGGCCCGAAGCCTTTTAGATTCAATAACTTCTGGCTTTCTCATCGTGACCTGGGTGAGGTGGTCGCTCACAGCTGGAACCGTTCTAGGCCGCCAAAGTGGATGGCGGTTAGGCTCTCGGTTAAGCTTAAGCCCCTTAAAGACGACCTTAAGGTGTGGCATTCCTAGGCTTTTGGTAGGCTAGAGGGTCGGATTGAGGCTCAGGTGGAGGCGCTCAAACTTCTTGACCTCTGGGCGGAAGCTGCTGGTTTGTCTCCAGCCGATATGGAAGCTAGGTTCAAGGGGTTCCATGATCTCTGGGCGCTCCTGAGAGCTAGAGAGTCCCAGCTTTTCCAGCAGTCGCGGTCAAGGTGGCTGCGTGAGGGGGATGCAAATTCTGCTTACTTTCATTCTAGCATTAAGTTGAGGAGGAGGAGGAATTCCATTCTGGCGCTTAGGATGGGCACTAGGTGGGTGGAGAGTGTGTCAGATATTCGTGCTGAGATTGTGGACTATTTTAGGAATCATTTCTCTGAGGCCTTCGTGGACCGTCCTACTCTTGATGGGGTGGCCTTTCCTACCCTTTCGGAGGTGGAGGGGGGCGGTATGGTGGTCCCTTTTAGTGAAGAGAAGAATAGGAAGGTTGTTTTAGAGTCCGACAAGGATAAATGTTCGGGCCCAGATGGCTTCAACTTTTCCTTCTATAAAAGATTTTGGGATCTTTTAAAGGGAGAGGTAGGTACCATGTTCAACCAATTTTTTCACTCTGCTAGCCTTCCGTGGTCCTTTTCTTCGTATTTCATTACTCTCATCCCTAAGGTCCTCTCCCCTACTCGCATAAGTGACTTTCGACCCATTTCTCTTCTTGAACCTCTTTATAAACTGGTTGCGAAAGTTCTGGCAGGTAGGCTTGCGCCAGTGATGGATAAGCTGATTTCTTCCAACCAATCTGCCTTTATTAAAGGTCGTTAACTCGTGGACGGAGTGGTTGCGGTCAATGAGATTATTGATCTGGCCAAGAAGTCTAGGAAGGAGTGCCTTATCTTCAAAGTGGATTTTGAGAAAGCCTATGACTCGGTTAACTGGACATTCCTTAATTATATGATGAGGAGGTTAGGCTTCAGTGATAGGTGGTGTAGGTGGATTCGTGCTTGTGTTTTCTGTGGGAATCTTTATGTCCTGGTCAATGGCTCCCCGACCGAAGAGGATTTTCAGAGAGAGCTTAAACAGGGGGACCCACTAGCCCCTTTCCTTTTCCTCCTTATGGTTGAGGGGTTGAGTGGTTTGGTCCGATCGGCTGAATCTACGGGTTTGTATCATGGGTTTAATGTGGGTACTAATGGTCTTTCCATCTCCCATCTGCAGTATGCCGATGATACCTTATTCATAAGAGAGGCGTCGATGGCCAGCCTCTGGGCTATTAAAACGATCCTTAGGTGCTTTGAGCTGGCTTCGGGCCTCAAGGTTAATTTCTCAAAGAGTCAGGTGATAGGGGTTAATGTGGGGGGTGATTTCCTTGGGTTGGCGGAGCGTTTTCTTTACTGTAAGGTGGGTAATGTCTCGTTTACTTATCTTGGTTTGCCTGTTGGTGTGAACCCTCGCCTTCAGAAAACCCGGCATCCCCTCCTTAACTTGTTCTCTGGTAGGCTTCACTCCTGGGGTAATAAGTATGTTAGCTTGGGGGGTAGGGTGGTCTTGCTTAATTCTGTGCTTAATGCGATTCCTATCTTCTTTATGTCGGTCATGAAGATGCCTGTTTTGGTTTGGAAGAAGATTGTCCGCATTCAGAGGGAGTTCCTCTTGGGAGGGGTCAAGAGGAGTAGGAGTATTCCGTGGGTGTCATGGTCGGTGGTTTGTAGGCCGAAGTAGGAGGGGGGCTTGGGGGTGAGGGATCTTCGTCAGGTTAACCTTGCGCTCCTTGCCAAGTGGAGGTGGCGGTACCTTTTGGGGGAGGGTGGTATTTGGAGAGATATCATTTTTGCTCGCTATGGTGGGTGTCTCCCCTCTCCCCATTTTGGTGGTAGGCCTTCCGGCCTTCGGGGGGTTTCCTCGTGGTGGTCGAATATTTCCCTCCTGAGGGGTGCCAGGGAGGCTAGCGGGGACTGGTTTTCGGATGGGGTAGCTAGGGTGATCGGGAATGGCCTCTCGACCCAATTTTGGCATGACCCGTGGTGTGGGAATATCCTTCTCAGAGTTAGGTTCCATCGACTGTTTCAGCTTTCTCTTGAGCAAGAAGGTAGAGTATGGGAGTTAGGAGCCTGGGTGGGGGGTGTTTGGGAGTGGGACCTTAGGTGGAGGAGACCTCTCTTTGTTTGGGAATTGGACCTGCTTAATGAGTTGCTTGTGGTGGTTGCGAGGATTTCCCGGGTTGACAAAGAGGATAGGTGGGCTTGGACCCTTAGTTATGACGGTCGGTTTTCGGTTAAATCGGCTTATGGTCACCTCTTAAGCAACTTGCCAGGTATCGACGCTCCAGTTGGAGAGGTCCTACAGGCGGTTTCGCGGGTGTGGAAATTTGGTGCCCCTTCGAAAGTGGTTGTTTTCTCTTGGCAACTTCTCCTCAATAGGATCCCTACCAGACTCAATCTTAGTTATTGTGGTGTCCCGCTTCCGGTAGGGGGCTTAGGGTGTGTCTTCTGTGATGAGCCGTCTGAGTTGTCGGTGCATTTGTTTCTTTCGTGCCCGTCCATCCTTCCGGTGTGGTATCAGGTCTCTAGGTGGTTGGGTTGGGATTTTGTTATCCATATGGGTCTAGCTCAGCAGTTCCTTTCCTTTACAGGTTTAGGTAGGGGAAGTGTGTTAGAAAAGGTTTACTTCCTATTTGGCATGCTGTTATTTGGACCGTCTGGACGTCCCAGAATGATCTTATTTTTTCCGGAGGCACCCATAGTGAGGGGCCTGTGGTGGACCGAGCGAAGCTCTTAGCTTGGAAGTGGTTCCTGGCTAAGTACCCTGCCAGTCCCTGCTCCTTCTATGAGTGGGAGGTGCAACCTGTCCTTTGTTGGCAACGGTAGGGTGTTTGTGGTCCGGG
>Ga0228710_1007581_pt1 | contig 15942 bp, 10 predicted proteins | sample MedpolnodulmetaG_FD_177995 | JGI IMG/M metagenome (GOLD analysis project Ga0228710, IMG submission 177995) | Root nodule microbial communities from Medicago polymorpha collected in Santa Monica, California, United States - pink nodules | ecosystem: Host-associated > Plants > Roots > Nodule... | reverse complement strand
GTATAAAAAAAAATAATATTTTATATATATATATAAAAAATAATTTTTTATATATATATATATATATATATATATATATATATATATATATCAAGTATAATACATTTATACTATATATAAATGGAATAATGTATGTAGGGGGAGATGTTTGACTTTAGGACACCCCCTTAGTTATCTTGGAAAAGGTGAATTTATAGACATTAGGCTATTTGACTAAAAAAGAGGAATGCAAGGTTTGGAACTTGCTTTTGAACTTTCAATTATATCCTTAAATAAATTGACTATAAGAATATTTTGTTGGTATCGTTCAATAATATAAGAATTTATATTATATTTGTTATATTGTTGGTATCTTTGTAAAAGATAGGTATAGTTTGTTATAATATAAAAGTGGAAAATATATATTACATAAACCTCAAACTTTAATCAAAATTTCATAAAAACTATTGATCGTAATTTATACGCATGAGTGAAATACAAAGAGTTGATAGACGGGCAAGGAATCTCGTCTGAACGCTACTAAAGTCTAAATATAATATGAGCTAAATCTACAATTACTATTTATTTTTAAAATATATAGTATTTATTCTCAAATGACATGCATGACTCTAATAGTCATATTTAATACATAAAATAGTTGGTTATGTTATTGGTGATTGAAACGAATGACTATAAGATTCATATTTCATTCATGAGAACAATGAAAAGCCAATTGTGTGAGTGATCTAATATTATATATTGATTTTTTAATTAAAAACTAATAATTATTATTATTATGTTTTTATCTTTTTTTAATTAATATTTGTAACACTTGAATTGCTAAATTGAAATAAATCTCTCAATTTAAATCAAGTTCAAAATGAAATTATTGATTATGAGTATCCAAGTTTAATCTCTAATTTGAATATTATTTTATGTATTTTTCTTACCCTTCCTAATATATATATATTATCTCCTACCTTAATTCTAGATTATCAAAGTCACTTTATCCAGAGAATTAGAGGAATAAGTTTTTTTATTGACAATCCTGATGATTTCATTGGTGGTTTCTAGTTTGGGAGTTTACTATGGATTTTCTTGTCAGGGATTGGTATTTGTGTTTTTGGAGCGGGACTTATGTTGTTTGTTTGATCTTCAAATTTAGGATTGTCTTGAACATAGGTTCTAATAAGAAAATTGGAGCATGGATAACTTAATATATTAGTGTATTATTGGTTTGAATATATGAGTAATTTAATTTATTTTATGCTTTTATGTATTATCTGATGAATCCTTTAAAAGAATGTATTATTTGATGAAAGTACCCTACCTCCTTTTTTTCAAGTATATCAATTCAAGTATAAGTAACCTACCTAATTATTTGCTTAAGTTTTTTCATTGCATATACTAAGCAATTTTAATAATATGTTTTTTTTAAAGATCTGATAATATAATTTTAAAGGGACCTCATTATTTTAGTAGGTTTATGACAAAAAATATTAAGACCAACCCTATTGTCACACTTTTTTACCTATGTGTTAGTACGGGATACAAACATACAACATGTATATTAATAATTTGTTAATTTATTACATGATACTTAAAAATTCAATATTATTTACTCCAAATCCTCAAGTGTAAGATCAATTAGTTTACTCTTTTTTCATTTTTCTCATGCTCTTTTAAGTTGTCCGTTTCTACCATCCATGGATATACATATAACCAAGTAAACCCAATTGTAGATAGTAATAGTAAATAAAAGAAAACAAAAAAAATACAATCATATCAATACAAACTATGCAATATCATATTTGAATATTTTTCAATCTAAAGATTATTCACCACTTAATTTCAAAAGGAGAGAATAAAAATGAATAAAGAATAACAACACTATTTTTATATGCATGGTTCTTTGGGAAATGCAAAACACTGAGCTACTCAATTTTTAATGATTGCACACCTCTCCTATACTCCCTGTTTGCACATCTATACACAATGGTTCACTTACAAATGGAAACATAGAACCATGCAACCTTTAATGGTTGCACACGTATCTATTCATCTCTTATACTCCTTGTTTCCACGCCTATCAGCAATAGTTCGCCAGCACACATTGAGCCACACTTCTTTTAATGATTACATGCTTATCTATTTATCTCTTATACTCGTTGTTTTTACTTTTATTTACCATGGTTCACTCATAAAGACACACCTAAAGTCACACAACCTTTAATAGTTGCAATTTATCTATTCATGTCATGTACTCCTTATTTGCAGGCATGTCTACAATGCTACGCTCACAAACGCATGCAGTAAGTCACACAACCTTTAATGATTGCACACCTATCTTTTTTTTATCTCTTATACTATTTACTTGCACAAGTATCTACCATGGTTCTCTCATAAATGCACACATAGTCATTGCATCATTTAATGCTCGTAAGCCTATCTATCCATCTCCTATACTTCTTGCTTGCACGCTTGTCTATAATGATTCGCTCATAAATGCACACATTGATCCACTCAACTTTTAATGAGTACACACCTATCTACCATGCTAATAGGCATATCTACCATTGTATCTCACAATATTTAATGTGTGTACGCTAATAAACATGCTACTTTATTGAGCCACATTTAATGATTCTACGCCTACCATTCAGCGAGCTACACAAAATTTAAAGATTCCACAGTAGCATTCATTGAGTCATGCAAAAATTTAAAGATTACACGCCTGACATTAATTTAGTCACACACAATTTAAAGATTGCACGCTTACCATTTATTTAGCCACACAAAATTTAAAGATTGCACGTCTACCATTAATCGATCCACACAAAATATAAACATACGTCTACCATATACAAAGTCACATATCAATAATGTCTGATTTTCTTCATGTGGTCCTGATGAGATCACCATATTCCTTACAGTGTGTCGTCTGTGCAACATTAAAGTGTATTTTTGCGTAATATACCATAATTGGATTGGACTTAGGGCCCGTTTGGATTAGCTTATTTTAGAGCTTATATAAAACAGCTTATGCAAATAAATAAGTTTTTATGTATTATATATAAGTTTTTAAGGTTGTTTATGAAAAAACAGTTTATGAAGATACAATTTTCGCTAGTGAGAGCTTATAAATTAAAATAAAAGCTTATTTATTTACATAAGCTATTTTTCATAAGCTCAAAATAAGCTCAAACCAAACGGGACGTTAATAGTTAAATATATTACTTTCTTTTTCTCACTTTTTTTACTGAGAGAAAGTAAGGTTAAAAAATACATCATCTTTAATTCCACAAAACTTCCTTATAATTTTTTTAAAGTATATATTGAAACAAATTCTTATTTTGTTAATAATTGCTATATTTGAGTTTTATTTAATATTTCAAAACCAAAAAACTAAATCAAAAACAGGTTCGATAAAATTAATAAAAATAAACATATGGTAAATATATGTTATGATTCTATTACTTAAAAATAAAATAAAAAATCATTTTTTATTAAATTAGCTCAATCTTAATAATACACCATATTCCACCTCAACATAATGATAGGGATGAGACACCACAAAGTAAGTCATAATTTGTGTGCTATTAGGTTGTATTTGGTACGTAGTTGATTCTCACTTCTCTAGCTACCATCTCTAGCACAATGGAATGAAAGTAAAATTGAAGTTTCTTAAATCTTGCATGTATGTGTTAGTTTAACTTTCACAATTTTTGTATTTAATTGATATTTCATTTTTCAATTCAGCAATTTTAAAATTATTTTTTTGACCAACAATTCTAAAATATTGTTAAATGAGTTTTACTAGTAAAAATTCACATCTTTGAATTTCATTGATAAAAATATCTCCTTGCATCTGACGCAAGAAATCTATAAAAATCAAGAGATAAAGAGTATTGCACGAACTATGAACCATTAGGGTAGTAGGCCACAATGTAGGCCAGCATATATATTTTCGTGGCATTTACTATGCACACTACACAAATTTGTGCACCATAAATAAGTTTGAGAAAGTTACTTTTAACCATTAGATTAGAGAGGAACATTGATCTTTACTATAGTCTGTCTACACCATATATTTCTCACTTTGTCTTCAACGTCTACCATCTCCCTCTTTTCACCAACACCACCACCAAATGCAACAACACTGATCGGCAAACTCAAAACTTCAATTGTTCTTGACAAAGCACAGTTTTCGCCTCACTGCAGATTCAGTCAAAACCCCAACATTTTCATGTTGTTCAACACCACCATGAGATCTATGGGACATTGATGTTGCCTCTAGAAACTTCTCAATGTGATAAATAGTTACACCAACAACAATCACAACCCAAAAAGCAATTAAAATTTCAATTTATGGTAAATTTCTCATGAAGGAAAAAAATTAAAATCGTGAAAAGTATGTCTCTATCATTCTTGTCAAAATTGAGAGCAATATTCAGACTCGATTGGAATTGATAATGGATATTGGGTTGAATAATCTCTAGTTGCATATTTTAATTGGGAAAAAGAAATCGAATCAAGCATGAGAAAGAAGATCAACTAGATTGAGTCCTAATTATAGTTAAGATTCAAATTTATGGGTTATTTATTATTATTTTTTGTGTTGAGCGATGAAACATAAATATAAATGTTTTTGTTGTTCTGTAATAGCAGGTGAGTGGTGGAAGAATAGTGTGGGTGAGGGAGGTTGAAGACAAGTGAAAAAGATATAATGTGGAGAAACTATAATAAAGATAATGTTCCTTTTAATCTAATGGTTAAAAAAAAAAACTTTCCTTAACTTGTGCATGGTGTACAAATTTGTGTATTATGTATATTAAATGTCACCTTATATTTCATTCAAAATGTTTTACGTGTAGTCTATTTGTCCTCTTTTATGGGAGTAGTTTACAAATAAATATGAGTATTATGAAAAGTTGTTGGAGTAATAAAGTTGTCACAAATATATGTGTCTATTACCAAATTGTCGTTTGTATAAATATATTTAATGTTATCTTTTGATATTCCGAGATACATTGATAATATTAATAAGGGGTATAGTTGAAAAATGAGTAATAAAAGTCTCTAGAAATTTTCCTTAAAAAAATGCATCTAGAAATTTGTAGATAGTCTAATATTAAGGGACAATAATTGTTTTTTTTTTATATATAAATAGTCTTATAGTTAAAGACGAAATGAGTACTCTAAATTTAAATGTCATCTTGGCATTGACATTTACCCATTGAGACATTTACATGGTCAAAGTGCATTTATTTATTTATTTTTAAATAATGTTTGGTGGACACATTAATAGATGTATACACCTTAAGAGTGAGAAATAAAAGAGAATAATGATATGGGTTGATGATGAGAAATAGAGAGAGTAAAAATAAACTTAGTGTTGAATGAATGTTGTGAAAATATATGATGTCCAGTTTCGGATTCCCTAACTTTGTGGCACTAAAGTCAGGGTGAATACTATCAGGTACTCTCACGCTCGATAGTATTTACAAAAGCTACAACGACCAAGATAATTAATGTGTGTTGCACATTTATTTTTGTTCAAGACTTATTATTACTGAGTTGTAATTGCTGAACATATTGGTGGTCAATTGACAAATTTAGGTTTACGGTAGGTGTTGGTTAGTGACTAAATTGACCATTAGTTATTGATTGTGGACCAACTGAACAAGGAATATTATAGTTAGTTAGCGTTTGACATTATGGTTGTAGTTAGGGAATCCACTTAGACAAGTAGGTCTCATCCCAGTTTTTTTTTCTTTTTTTCAAATAGACATGTAAAGTTTGTTGTGAACTCAAGGATTAACTCTTGAAGAATAGACTTCGAGACTCTGTTGTTGGATTTTGTCATGTAAACGTATGGATTTGAATTCATATACATCTTGAAAATTGTATTTTGTTCTTATAAATAAGACACAAATTTAAATTACCATGTAATTTAACTCAATTGTTTTAATTATCAAGTATTAGTTGTAACGCTCTATTTAAAATTCTAGAAAAATTATACGGGATTTTAAAAATGTCTTGGTCACTAACTCTCTTCAATGGTCATCCTACCTAATTTCTTAGGTGAGCCCATGTCCATTGAAAGTTTAAGAATACAAAATTAAGCCCACAATTGTCCTTATAATATTTTTATGTTAAACAATAATTGAATAATATATACTAGTTATACAAGTATCATTGAATAAAATACCAAAAGCAATCAACTGAAATCCATAGAATAATTTAAAGTTAATTGATCGAACAATTACATTGAAGATCCTCTAGTTAACCTAATCAAAGAAAATTTAGCTGGACATAAACAGAAGAATAAATAACACGAAAAGTAAAACAACCATGATGTTGTTGCTCCTCAATTCTTCCTCCTAACTTGGTCGTGCGGCTACCTCATCTTGGTTTTCTCCAAGACCCTAACTTTATGTTTCTTCTATTCTCTCTTCTCATGGATGCCTTCTTATGTTGCTTGCCTCTTTGGAGTTATAGGCTTGTTCTGACTTAATTTCTAAGCAACCTAATATTATAATTAGGTCAGGTAAATAAGTTCAATAACCGAATTAGTATTACTATATACACTCCACCTCTTTAGTAAGTGATTTCTTCAACACATCCTTTTTCAGTTCTCGCGATGCGAGTTATTCTTCTGCGATGCGACTTTAACAATGATTATTCACTTCAGAATTCCTTCATATCTCGTGATGTGAAGCTTATAGTATGAGACACGAGTGAGGCAATGACGAGATACTTTTGATTCCTTCCATGTCTCGACGTGTGTCTTGTAGCACGCGACGCGAAGTAAACAGTAGATGGTCTTTCTGGTTTTCTTCATTCCTTGTCTCATTTCTCATAACCAAAACATTAGTAACGACTTTACCCCAAAAAGTAACATGATAAAACCTGTAATGAGCATGATACAATCTTAAAGTTATCTGATTTAGGTGTTTTTGACATGTTTTAAGGTCCTTTTCTCATTGTTGCTCTTTCATGACTTTTCAAATGATTACTTTACAAAACTTGACTAAAGCATACATAAACCGACTATTTTTACTCTAAAATAATGACAAGATGGCATTAAAAACCTATACGATTTCTTGTCACCAACTGCTAATACTGCCAAAGGTGTGTTGGGATATATAGAACATGCGTGAACACTCGTCGACATTTATAGGAATGCAAAACCTTGAATGTGAATTTCTATCATTGGGTATAAGTAATACATCTATCCCACCTGATGTAACTGCTATAACTATCTCACATTTTGATCTTAATGCAGATGACATGGACATCCAAATAAATGTCTTCTCCGTGCCACCATAACCATAAAGGAAAAACACACCATTTCACTAACTTTTGTCATGATTGTATCATACACATGTCATTACTTTGTAGTCATTGTTGACATCAAACGAAAACGTTCATCAGCTAAAGTTTTCTTGTTGTGATTCAACTCATAGTGTATCATTCTATTTTTCACATCATGAACTAATGTTATGTCTGCATGTGGCATTAGAGGATAATGAAATAAACCTTTTACATAACTCTTTAGTTGCATCTCAATTTCTGTTAGTGTGTAGATTTTCAACTGATTATAATTTAATATTAAATCTAAAAAACAGACTTTGTATAAAATCAAACATAGATAACTTAAGAGAAAAAAAAATCTAACTATGAACCAAATAATATAATTTGATTTAACAAAACATTTTACCTTGAGCACCAAGCAATCACCGCTGTTTGTGTAAAATGTCATCAATCAAGTTATCAAAAGTACTATTCCAAACAACCTCTGGCCTGGATAGTTGACCTAACACAATTAATGTTGCAAACATTCTATGTAAATGAGTTCATGCACCCCAATGACTTGCCTTTGTTATTTCGTCTATGTATTCTTTATCATCATCTAATCAACTCATTGGAAAGTAAGCTTCCTTAAAATTGTTGTATTTTACATTGTTGACTGTCTTTACCTTGCATCGACGATTTATGTCGTCCATATTTTAAAGTTGTGCGTTGAAGATTTTTGAAATTATGTGGTCCACATTGCATTTGGAAGCTGAGTGTAATGTGGACCACATAAAGTTAATGGTTAATTCATTGAGGATTTTTGTCTATTTAGTCAACTTATGTCATGTGATAATCTTGTGATGGTGTACTTTTGTAATTCTTTTATTCCAAGAGATTTTGTGCGGGGGGTAATGACTAAAATTGAAATGCATCAGGGAGGAAATTGATTATAAGTGACAAATATAAGGGGGTATTTTGCCTGAAACAGTGACCTGTGATGTTGTAATTTTGTTCATGTGATGACTTATGCATATTTCCAATTGTAATTATGTTGGACATGATTTTATACCAATAATTTTGTTCAACCACTGTTTCTTAGTTCAACAAGCATACAAATATAGTTCAAAGATTGAACGAGAAAGCTTTGGAGTATTTAAACAAGTGACCAATGGTCTATTTCAAAGAGAACTCAAAGATTGATATAATATAAGTAACTACATGGAGGTGAGGAAAATACTCTTACTTCTAACATGGATGTGATGCTCTTGCTTTCACACATGGAAGAATAGCTTCTTGATTTTTTTGTGTCCATCGATTTGAATATACAATTATTTGTCTGAGTTGTTGAACAAGAAGATGAAGTAAGTTTATATGGTGGGGAAAAGAAGTTACCGTTGCAAAATTTGATTAAAAAAAATAAAAAGTGATCTTTTTTTTTTCAAAATATTTTCAAATATCCCATGAGATTTTGGACAAATACCCCATGACGTGTTACTACCTTCAAACAACTTGTCAATGTCACGTGAACATTTAACAGACAAATTTGCGAGATGCTTTATAATTTAAGTGGTTTTTTATTTTATTTTTTTTGACAAGATTTTATTTTTCTTAAGTAATCGCAAGATTTTACAATTTCAGTTTCGTCTATTTACCCAAAAAAAAGAAAAAATCTTCGCCCGTAAAACCAACAAGCCTGAGTAGTTTTCAAAAGGTTATTCCCGTAATTCCGTGTTCCCTATAAATCATCAGCTACCTTACTCCTCCTCCAATCCGAAACCCTAGTTTCTGCAGCTGCATCTCCCATTCTTCCATTTTCAAGGTTTCTCAATTTCTATCTCATTCCATTTCTTCAATTTCCTTTTCCTTTCATCAATTTCTAGTTACCAAATTGAAATCCTAATTCTAATGCATTTTATTTTTCTTAACAGGAACTTGCAAGATTTTCAATGGCTCCTCCAAAGGGTGAGTTTTCACTACATAATCATCGTTATCATTTATGATTTAGTTGCTAATATTTTGATGCTGGCAGTTTGTTTTTTTTTTGTTCAAAGGTGGTTTTTTTTATCTAATTTTTGCTAATGTTGGATATGTGGTTCACATGGTTAATGCATTTTTGGGATCTGTTGTTTGATTTTGTTCTCTTTGGTTTAGTGTGTAATTATAACACTAAAGATAACAAATCGAGATTGATATATAAACTGCTTAATTTGCAGCTTATAGCATAAGCCCTTATCATTATATTGATAACCTCTTATGTATAAGCTATTTCTATAACAAAAGATAGGATTGATTAAGTTAAATTGTTTTCCTATAATCTATAAGTAATTTTCACAAGCTATCTTGGCGAAATAATGAAAATAAGCTGAAATCAGCTTTGAACATGTCATAAGCTGTTTTATATGTTTGTTTTTCCATACTCTATGTTTTTTTTAACAAGCTATTTTAGAGAATTTATGAAAATAAGCTGAAATCAGCTTATGAACATGTCATTAGTTGTCAGTAGATATCAGCTTATGAAAATAAGCTCATGAGTGTTAATGTCAGTAGATAAACTCAATTAAGTCCATCCAAACAGACCCTAATTTAAAGAAAATATGACTCTGTAGTTGTGCCATTTTTCTATAATTTCTGCATGAGTTGTGTTTGCTTTTTTTTCCTCACCCTGACTGGTTTGTTTGGAGTGTTTTGCTGAGACATTGGCTCTACCAAAATGGTTCCTTTTTGTGAATTTTGTAGAATCGGATTGGATTGTACAAGTACTGAATGTTGTGTATTGTTTTATACAATCAAGAGTATTTTGTCGCCTTTTAACCATTCATTTATAAGACCGTTCTGCCCTCAACCAATTTCCGATAAGAATGCATCACCCAATTTCTGCCCTCTTAGGTTTTGTAGTTATAACACTAAAGATCTTAAAGTATTATGTGATTAATTTAAAGAAAATAGACGTGTCACTGTGCCCTTTTTGTATAATTTGTGAATGAATGAAGAGTATTTGCATTTTTTGCTCTGATCAGTTTGTTTGGAGTGTTTTGCTTAGACATTAGCTAAACCAAAATGGTTGATTTTTGTTAATTCTGTATTGTTGGGTTGGATTGGATCGTATAAGTACCGTGTTTTGTGTACTGTGTTATAAACTGTCAAGAGTATTGTGTCACCTCTTAACCACTCATTTATAAGACAGTGCTGCACTTAACCAATTTTTGATAAAAATGTAACACCCAATTTTTGCTAGTTTGATTTTCTGGTCTCAAATACTATATATTTGATAGATAGGTAAATTTTGAAAGCTTTGATGACAATGTTTGATTAGTGGAAATGAGAACCTTTTCTATAATTTTTGTATGAAAGGTTGCGTTTTATTCCGACCTATGTTTGGACGTTGGAGTGTTTGCCAAGATACTTGCAAAACCGAAAATTTGAACTATGTACTCTAGTACTGGACTAGATTGCATAAGTGCTGCATTATCTTTGTTATATACTACATTGCTAACTGCTAATGGTGTTGTGTCTTGTATTGCACTTATTAACCAATTTCCGCTCAAAACGTATAACAGACGTGGCTAGTTGTTTTGCTGGTCTCTAATTTTCTATACTATATGACAATTTTTGATTCATTGAAATGATTTTTTCTTATATAATTATTGTGCAGGGGAAAATGCAAAAAAAGCTGATCCCAAAGCTCAGGCCTTGAAGACTGCCAAGGCTGTGAAATCTGGTCAAGCAATTAAGAAGAAAACTAAGAAGATCAGAACAACTGTCACATTCCACCGGCCAAAGACATTGTCGAGGGAAAGGAACCCTAAGTATCCTCGCATTAGTGCAACACCAAGAAACAAGTTGGACCATTATCAAATTCTTAAATTTCCTCTAACTACCGAGTCTGCAATGAAGAAAATCGAAGATAACAACACACTTGTTTTTATTGTCGACCTCCGTGCTGACAAAAAGAAAATTAAAGATGCTGTGAAGAAAATGTATGACATCCAGGCCAAGAAAGTTAACACTTTGATCAGGTAATGGACATGACATTGTGTCAAGGTCTGCAAATATAAATTTTAATTGTTGAACATGTTTCATGACACATATCCCAACCGAATTTAGAGCAAGAGCACTAGTTGCTTTGCCTGTTGGTTTTGTTTAGTAGATACCAAATCTATTTACTTGAACCCATTAAGACGAATCTGTTAAAACTACGAAAAGATGCTAAAAAGTGTGTTTTATTGCTTTTGAATTATAGTGCTTCAGAAGATCGGTGTTGCATACAGTATAATATTGAACAGATTACCTTTGTATTTGATATACTAACCTCCTTTATCCTTTCTTCGTCTTTTGCAGGCCTGATGGTACGAAGAAAGCCTATGTTCGGTTGACTCCAGATTATGATGCATTGGATGTTGCCAACAAAATTGGTATCATCTAAGTTGTATTGCTTATTTGAGCAGTGGAATCCATCACTTTAAAGATAGTTGATAGATATCCTGTGTTAGGACTCCTTTCTCATCCTTATATATTTGCTCCGGTGTATTCAATTTTGGGAATATTTTCATGATATCAGTTTATATTTTGAAGTTTATATTTCTCTTTGCATTTGCTTTATAATTTAATCACCAATTTAGTATCGAATAAGCTCTTACGCGTTTTTACTAATACATGTTGGTTATTGAACTTGTTCACTAGGAAAATATTTTATGAGGATAGTAAATAAGAAAGGAAAACAGATCTTATGCCATTTAAATCTTGACTCGATGCGTGCTTTTTTATTCGTTTAGTTTGAAAAACCAGACATAGTCAGGTGCCTACCGTGTTTACATATTTGGTGGGCACCGTTACATGTCTGGGACATAATACTTGGGAGATGGAGTCTGATGAATATGGGTTTCCCATGTTGTCTGATTACATCTCTTGAAAAGGTGTTCATCGTTGCCCATTAATATACTTTATTATTATTTGAGCTACATCTGGACCCCACATCATTCACAAATACATAGTCACTGATCCCTCTTTCTAAAAATAAAAACTGCAAAAGGAGAGGTATATGTTTGTTCTATGTTGGAAACACTCTACTCTATTTGTGTGTTTAGGAGTTATGGATAAACTCATATATGCACACACAATATCTACTTATTACAGGCTGGTACAACGGTGGCTAAATACTTTGTCCCCGGGTGATGATGTGATTCATCATCATGTAATAATAATAACATTTACCAAGCCAAGCTTGTTTTTGGTTTATTTAGAGAGATAGTCATGACCACCATTTGGAAGTTAAGAAACGAGTTAACAACCCATAATTGAATAGGATGAAAATTTTCTTACTGCTTTTCTTCTCAATAGTTTTTAGTTCATGTTTGGGTTGTTGTGATTTTTAGTTCAATTTATTATGGTGTGCCACATTTTTGCAATAATTACATTTTAAAGTCACTGATTTTGCCAAAACTCATTTTGATTTCAAACATGCATTAGTTGGGTTTCATCGGCGAGCTAATGACAGACTTGGTACATGACTGATGGAACTCTAGGTAGGCTTCTCAACTCATGAAAAATTTGTTATTAATTAGCATAGCAATATGAAAGGAAAACACTTCTTAAGCCATTCAGCCATGACTCAATGACTGATTTGTTTTTCTCTTATTCTTTTTATAGTTTGAAAAACCAGACATAGTCAGGTGCCTACTGCGTTTGCAATTTTGGCAGGGACCGTTACATGTTTGGGACATAATACTCGAGAGATGCGATCTGTTGAATATGGGTTTCCCATTTTGTCTGATAACATCTCTTGAAAAGGTGTTCATCGTTGCCCATTAATATACTTCATTATTATTTGAGCTACATCTGGACTCCACATCATTCACAAATACTGTCTGTCATGACCCTTCTTTTTAACCTTAAAATTGCTAAAGTAGTGGTTTATGTTTGTTGGATTTAGAATTTATGAACCTAATCATATATGCAATCACAATATCCAAATATTTTGTACCCAGGCTATGTGATTCATCATGTAGTAATAACATTCATTAATCCAAGCTTGTTCTGTGTCTATTTAGAAATCTATTCAGGATATTTTCTTGGTGGTCATTGAACGAGTTAGCAATCCTTAAGTAGATCTTAAATTAATGCATTTCTTATCAACTGTAACTTTAGGCAGGCTTTGGACTCATAATTTTAGTATCAGGCTTTTAGCTTCTGGTTTAGGTTGTCTTGTTCACAGGATTGTTATTTTTTTAAACCTGTCATTAGTATATCATTGTAACTAAGGAGAACCCTTCATTAGGATAGCAAATAAGAAAGGAAAACAGGTCATAAGCCATTCAGTCATGACTGAATGCCTGTTTTTATTCTTTAGTTTGAAAAAGCAGACATAGTCAGGTGCCTACCGCATATGCAATTTTGGTAGGGACCGTTACATGTCTGGGACATAATACTTGGGAGACAGAGTCTTATGAATATGGGTTTCCATGTTTGTCTGACAACTTCTCTCGAAAAGGTGTTCATCGTTGCCCGGTAATGGACATTATTATTTGAGCTACATCTGGACTCCACATCAAAACTCCTGTCCATCACCAACCCATCTTCCTTTTAATCTAAAAAATTGCAAAAGTTGAGTTATATTTTTGTTGGACTTGGAAACCATTCTTCACTAGTTGATATTATCTTGCCCCCAGGCGATGACATGATTCATGTGATAATTACATTGACCAATACAAACCGGTTCTGGGTCTATTTAGATAGATGTATATTCATGACCTTTATTTAGTGGTCAATGAAAAGTTAACAACAATTAAATAGTTAGAATGTCATTTATCTAAATTATTTTCTGCCCAATTGATATTTAGCTAGGTTTCTTTTCTACTGTGAAGTAATGACAGTCTTGGTACATGATCTATAGAACTTCTCAACTCATGGTTTAAGTTGAATTTTAGTGGGAATTTTTACTTTCTTGTCTAGGGTGTGTTGTTCACAGAAATATTGTTTGAACTTGCCATTCATTTATTTATCGTTGTGTTGGCTTTTCTTTACTTTTTGCTTGAACTACTTCACAATAAATGAATGATGCCCTTGAATTTAATAGATATCATGAAAAATAGCATGACTAAAGTTTGAATTAGTCACATGAGGAGTGCTAGTAACACGTTCTAATACTCACTCTCTTATTCGATGAAATCTATGTGTCCTGTCATTTTATGTGCAACTCATTTCTAAATTATGAATCTCATATAGATTTCAATCAATAAGAGAGTATGTGCTAGAGTATTGAAAAGAGTGTAACTAGCACTCTCTTGGTCACATTAGTTGCATGTTAGTATCTTAGTTTTTAAAATCAGAAATTATCTACTAAAGAGGAAGATAGCTGAATCTTTGAGCATTTGTCGTATTCATTCTAAATAGTAAATAGTACATAAATAAATTGTGTTTCCGTGAAAAAGATTGGATACATCAATTATTTAATAAATCTAAAAATGACTTTTTATTGGGTTGAACAATTTTTGTTAGTGATACCATAGTTTTAAAAATCGGCTTGGACCAGCCGGTTGGACTGGTCGAACTGTGAACCAGTGGTATAACCGGTTCGAGGCAGTAATTGGATTGGTCATGCAATTGACCCAACGTGACCCGGATGACTCGGCCGGTTTTTCGGATAAACCGGTAAACCGGCGGCTCATCAACTCGGATCGGGTCAAGCCTGTTACCGTAAGAAAAGAAGAAAAAAACAGTAATAGCGTTCTCACAAACAAAATCTATTGTTGTTTTGCAAGCTTATCACAGAGAGGGGATCGAAAGGAAAGACACGTTAGGAAGAAGAGGAACAAAAAAGATGTGCCTGTTTGGAAAGCATAGTGGCAGAAGTGAAGATGAAATGAAATGAAACGGCGGCTATAAAGTACAAAGTACAAACTTGAGATTTGTGATTTAGAATTAGGGATATCACTTAGAAAATTGTTTTTTCGACATCAAATACTTCATAATGACACATGAAAATGACGTTTTTGCCCCCAACGGTAGTTAACTACCGCTGGTTTTTTTCGGCGGTAGTTAACTACCGTTCACATGTAAAGCTTAAAAAAAATAAAATAAAATAAAGCTCCAGCGGGAGTTAACTACCGTGGAGCTTAAAACTGATTTTTTTTACTCTATTCATTTTCTTAATCCTCGCACGCTTCCTCAACGCAAGCTCAGCTAACTCCTTCACATACTTATGATCACCAGCATCCAAATATGGACCTCTAGGAGGCAAATGTGGCTTTTGAGGCTTTCTTGGATTAGTAAACTTAATCTTTGATTTCCATTAACATGTTCTAAACCTTTATCCACCAACAATTCTAAATTACATTCATCTAAGCCAACAATAACACCATAATTTGAAGAACTGCTACATGATGCTTCCAATTCCATTTTTAGCCTTTTCTGATCCATCTGAATTCATAACCCCATTTCATGACCAAGGAAAACCATTTTTTGAATTTGAATCTCTCTCATCATCGCTTGTATCCTCTTTGCTTGTGTGTTCACCACTTTCAATGTCAAATTCAACCTCTTTTTCTTTTTCACTTTGGATAGAATAGCACGACCCATCTAATTAGATCAATTTCAATCAACAATTAAAACAAAACCCTTCTCACAATCATGCTAAAGTAAAAAGTAAAAAAAAATAAAATCAGTTTG
>Ga0228710_1007577_pt1 | contig 15948 bp, 12 predicted proteins | sample MedpolnodulmetaG_FD_177995 | JGI IMG/M metagenome (GOLD analysis project Ga0228710, IMG submission 177995) | Root nodule microbial communities from Medicago polymorpha collected in Santa Monica, California, United States - pink nodules | ecosystem: Host-associated > Plants > Roots > Nodule... | reverse complement strand
GCTTTGAGGGATTAGGCCGCCTTAACTCGCCTCGCGAGTAATTTTGCTCGCCATGGCAGGTTGGTGGCGAGTTGCCTCTGGTACTCTCTGCCTCTACTCGCCTTGAACTCGTCTTCATGCTCGCCTCACAAGTAATTCACTCGCCATGGCAAGTAGATCACTTGCCATGGCAAGTTGACTTTTTTCACAAATCCTTGTTTTTCTTTCTTTCTTGGTGTTTTAACATTCATTTCCTGCACATATGGATAGAGTTAGATGTAAAAAGCGTAATAGGGCAATTGTTCATCTTTTTCTCGGCTTTTCCCTAAATAACTTGTACGACAAGTAACAAAAATGCCTTAAATGTAACATGGAATTAACTAATTTCTAACACTTATCAACGTGATAATCCATAGTAGACAAAATAGAGCACTTCATAAAATGTATGAAATATGAAAATATTATAAAAGAAAATCCGGTAATCCTATCAATAATTCGGTAAAAGAAATTTTTAATACATTGGCATGTAGTTTCATCACACATTGCGAAATACTTCCTCAAATACGACGTTAGACGTTACATTGGTATCTTCATCATCTTCATCAGTGATCAATATCTTTAGTCCTTCTTTGTATGTAACTCTTGAAATAACAACATACAACTGTCCGTGAGAAAATACAGGTGTTGGTAGATATACACCAACATGTTTAAGCGACTACCCTTGACTTTTGTTAATTGTCATTGCAAGTGATACAGTCAAAGAAAATTGTCTTCGTTAGGTTAAATTACTGCTAACCTAATAAACCAAATGGGAGGGAAAATATTAGGTTAAGTTGCTGCAAACCTAACAAAATTAATAAATAAGGATAAGTGTAGAAAATATTGTCAAAAAAAGAAGGCAAGAGGATAGGAATAAAATTGGTGAGATGCATTTTTTTAGATGAAATTTGTTAGGTTAAATTACTGCTAACCTAATACAGTAAATGGGAGGGAAAATATTAGGTTAAGTTGCTGCAGACCTAACCAAATTAATAAATAAGGATTCATTAATGAATAAAAAAGCGAACAGACTCACACATGGTGCCCGTCTGAACATTAGTCTATTACTATATATTAGACTATTATTACTGTTACTACTCTTTGGTGGTGGCCGGGATTTGAACCCCGGACCTTGCATATTTTATGCATTGTCCATACCAATTGAGTTAAGCTCACAGGACTGTTACTACTTTACTAATAATCTAATAAAATTGAATTCCACCAAATCGCCTAAAATGTGATTAGTTAGTCTCTTAATAAGATTAATTTAGTGTTTTTTATGGTCAATTTGCTGCTAAATAAATAAAAAAAACGTATTATAACATCGATATATAAGAAAAAACAATTTATTCTCCTCTTTTATGCCATAAATATAAAAATAAAATTATACTTATCACTTCAATATCTTAATTTAACTTATTTGAATCTCGATTACTATTACTATTACTACTCGAAATTCTCGGATTTCCTGCGGAATTGCCCACGGATCTTGTCCACATTTTGCAGGAAACCCTTTTCGTGAGGATTTTGCCAAAGATTTAGGTTCCCGGTAATACTTTCGTGGGTAATTATATGCTGAGGATTTTAGGATCCGCATGAAAGGTATATCTGCAGCAGATGTGAATAAAATCCGCATGAAACAATAGGTCAGTGTTTCAGGAATTTGCGTACTCGTAACCAAGTTTCTTGCGACAGATACTTCAGTAGTAAATTGATTTATCTGCGGAAATTGATTTATCTGCAGATTTATCTATTAATATATTTGTTTCATTAACTAGTGCCAATTAAAACATATATTTGTTTCAAAACAAAACTAATAGTTATAATTTAGTGATTGGAATAAAGAGATGTCAAGTTAAATTGGTACCAACTTAAATGCTTGTGACTCTGAATCATGAAAGGGAGAATGGACCCTAAGGCTTTGTTTGGGTGTTTGGAGGGGAGGGGAAGAGAAGACTTTAGAGGGTTGAAAATATAGGAGAAAATGGTAAAATCTATCACATTTTTTGAACGACTAATTTTTGGATAAAACCCTCCTCCAATACAATTTTTGAGTTCCTCAAACGAGGAGGATTTTGTATTAGAAAGAAAAATGAATCCCCAAAGCATTCCCTTCTCAATATCATTTTTTTCTTCCATTTGCTCCTTCTTTTTTTCTAAATCCCTCCCCTCCATTATCTTCCAAACTTGCAAACAAATTCTAAGAGAAAGAAATGGAGAGCGGGGAATCCTAAAATACATAATCAGTTTTATTTACGAAATTATCAAGTTGGTATATACGTATTATTATATTTATACATCAAACAATTGTCACTTGAGAAAATCAAGTTCATTTTCACTCAATCAAAAGAAAGAATTCATTCATTCAGACCCATCAATACAGTTAAGTGAAAAAACGGATTAATCCAATTTACCACAAATTGAACCTAATTTATCTTGGATTTGAGGTAATACTCTCACTACTAGAAACTATCGATTTACCTGCGGATTTTCCTGGTATTTTCGTTTCACTTAGGACATTTCCTGCAGATCCTTTCACCAAATGAATATCCGCAGTTAACTCTAACTTTTGCTGCGGATTTGATTTATTTTTTTATTTTTTTTATTTCTTCATGAAATTTTAAAAAATGAAACATTTTGAGTATCTTATTTTTTCTCTCTTTACATAGTGAACATGGACCCTATAATTCTAAATTTAAGTTCAAATGAAATATCAAACCATTTTCCTCGATTGCGATTATTATTTTTTATACATATTCAATGTTAAAATATTTTGAAAAATAATATTTTTTGACGCAATTTTGATAAACAATATTAGAACACAAATCTCTATCAAAAAATAATATAACACAAATAATGACAAAATACCGAGACACCGTGTGTGGAATATGTCACAACCATATATTTATTGTGTGTAAGATAAATATAATAGGTTTCTATCTTTTATTTATAAAAGGGACAATTAGGTTCTGACAATATTTAAAAACGAAAAATATAGTCCATGTGATAAAAATAAATTCATACATCTTTATAGATTTTTCTTTTAAAAAAAAGAAAAAAAAAGGAAGACAGGATCCAAAATGAACCATAAAGTATCCACATTATAAAAAAAAAAAAATTAAAAATTAGTCTTCACTCATATATTTTACTTGACATATTTGTTTCCTATAAGTAAATTTGTATGTTCTTTTTAAAAATAATAGTGTATTTTTATATTTAAAATAGAATTGTGTATATTTATGTCTTATACAAAAAATAAAGGCACAATGAAACATAAACCCGTTTTTCTCTAAGCCCATTCAATTCCTTTCAGAAAGAAAAAAAGAAAAAAACTTTCCTTTCAGACTCTCTTTCTCCATGTACTATTTTTCTACTCTCTTTCTCCAATTTTCCAATTTGAAGCTCCATTAATGTACGATTGAAGCTCGTTGAAGCACAATCACAACTATTTGACTATATATTTTCAAATAAAAATACAATATAACTTTTTCTTTTTATTCTTATTTTCTTAGAGCATTTATTGTAATTTTTGGCTCATTATTGTCGTATAAAATAGCAACGCTTTAAAAATAAACATTATAATTATTCTCTCTGAAAATAAAATAAAACAAAAATTATAAACTTTTATTTTGTTTAAAAAAAAATGTGTTTTTTTTTATAAGGGGCATATCTTTAATATGAAAGTCAGGTCTCCAATTTTATATAGAAAGGATCCTGCAATTGAGTAGAGTTGTTTGCACCCCTAAGGGACGGCCTTCGATACGACTCATATTCAATATTGTCCATAAAATTGACAAGATAATATTTGGGTGTCATTTATAAAATAATGTGAAATGAATACATATTATTGTAGAACTTTTTTTTGAAAGAACAAATATTATTGTAGAACTTGAATTTAAGAATAAATATGAATCATATGTATATGTTGGAGACGAATGTCAAGTAGACCGAATATTATAAAGGAATTAACATCAAAGTAGGTATTATTAAATGATTATGATTATGATTTTCTATAGTATTAAGTGTAAGTACTTAAGGAAAATTCTATGGTGAAGTCGTGAAAATGACTTTTCTAATGAAGTTAACACTATAACATCAAAAGTGTAGTGAGTAACACCCCACTGTTTGTACAGTGACATCAAAAGTTCAGTCCCCATAGTATCATCAATTCATCAGATTAACAAGACTACACTTAATCTAATTTTATCTTACCTTGTTTTAAGTGTAACACTTAAGACTATCACATAATATCATCAAATCTGTTTGCATGTTAAAGATGCCAACAATAAAATAGTACATGTAAGTCCAAGATGTTGCAAGCATTACTAGATGAATTACTATTAATCATTAATCAGTAATCAACAATTTAAAAATGAATCAAACCTTAAAATCAAAATTAACTTTTTCAAAAAAGTCAATTTTCTAACTGCACCGTAGAAGCTCCCCTTTCTTAAATGGATAATCAGTTTTAAGTGTAAGTATTTCCCTTCTAAAAAAAATGTAAAGTATTAGTATCAATATGACCTGACACAAACTTATGAATTACTTTAATTACAAAAGAATCATGAGTTGTTTTAGCTGTTGTGAATAGGATGAGTTTAAGGCTGCTGGAAGTGGTGAACCATATGTTGTATATAAACTAGTGAAGTGCATTAGGGATGATGTACATAGTTTATAACTCAAGAATTCATGCATAAATTCCAATGTATATGGCATAATGGAAATTATCACACTTCTGTGATTAGGAATTATGCGACAATCATTCACCTCCGCATCGCGTCTTGTTCAGCCCTCACTAGAAGCTCGATCGCATCTCATCTCCCTGTCCAAACCAAATCGCGTACGAACAACAACCTCATCCATATCATTTTGTTCTCTTTGAAACTGTAAGAACATGCTTACGCCCTCTACTTTGTTTATGTTATTGATGAATGATTGCAACCGTGTTTTGGTTGAAATTTATAACATAATAGTATGAGTTATGATATTGATCCTTGAGATGAGTATGTCAGTTGATAGTTAATTTTATGGCTTTTTATTGCGATGGAGAATATCATAAACAATATGCTAATGATCATGATCATGAATCAAAATGAACACATAATTGAGCCTCTACATTCAACAACTCTTAAAGTTGAAGCATCTATCATACATTTCATTTGTATTTTCCTATAAATAAGACTCACATTATAATAGAAATTTTATGAGAAGAGAATAATATAAGTACTCTATCATCTTCTCTATCTCTATTCTCTTGCACCATTTTGAAAATGCAAAATTATTAGTTTTCACATCAAGCACCCATCAACCCTTGTGCATATGAATCATTATTCATTGAGAATTCTTTGTGGTTCAAAGAACTTAGGAATTTTATTGTCCAGCTTATAATGCAGGTGCAGCCCATGAGGTAGGTACTATAACAGCCTCATGTTGTGCATTAAGGATGTTTTGCAATGCATCCTCACTCACTCCAAAAGCAGCAGCAAGTTCAGGTCCCATCATGCTCTTCATAAGTGACGTGGCACCGACCAAAAACTGTGCTTGTTCTTCTGAGCTGAAGTGGTGAACCCAAAGAAATCAAGTGGTTCATTGCTTAATGCTATTTGGCAAAATGCAAAGTATCTTGGTATAAAGAAAACATCTCCTTGTTTAATATGTGTGTCCATTGCATTGGTTCCATTTGGAAACACTATTTGAATTCTACCAGAACCTCTTATCACTATGCCATACTCTGTTGCCCTTGGATTTACATGGGGTGTCATCATGGATCCCTGCCATATAGATTGAATACAAAAGAATTATTTGTGAGAAGAAGGGTTTTAAATATTAGTCACAGTAAAAGCTGCATCGCGGTCCTTTATATTGTGAAGGACATCAACCACAATTGATTTACGACAACATCAAAAACAATTATGTTGTTATCCAACTCGTTGTCAAGGACATCTATTTGAAAGAATATTGCGAATTGGATTTGAATTGTGTGCAATGTGACTAATGCAGCCAGCTGTCTGCCACATCTAGACCGTCTGATCTTGATTGAACATTTAAGATCTGGCTGACCGGTTACAATAACGGGATTATAACTACACACAACCTAGATCCTTACAAATAAACATATAAATATAATAGGCTAGCATACCGGTTTGAGATTGACGTGATAAATTCCAACGCCGGAACTTTTAAGTGGTGAATAATCAGAACCGTCTAGAGCAACACTCCAACCATAACTGTTCTTGAAATCTGGTTTTCTGTCATAGAGGTTGCAAGAGCGAGGGGATTTATGTGCAACCTTGTCCTTCTTCATATTTTCTATTTCATCTCCAAATACAGATTCCAAAAGCTTTCTCCAAGACCAACTTGTTTTTTGCTTTACTTCTTCTTCAACATCTTTTTCTTCTTGATTTTGCATCATTTTCTTCATGTGGTGCAGTTTCTCATCCTCTTTTAGTTGAAGGAATTTAGTCCATATGCTTGAAGCACTTGCATGTGAATGGCCCACGTGTACAATTGGACCCTCTTGTTTCCTTGTGAAGAATTTCTTCAACTCTGATCCTGATACCTGTGATGAGTTAATTATTTAACACATTACTAAGTTTGCTAGCTATGAAACACTGACAGAGACACGAACATCGAGCACTACGCTGGCACATAGTGAAGTTTTTTGTTAGTTGCCTTACATTAAATGCGGTTTCAAGGATTCCAGGCTCGAATCCGGAAAGTACCGACACTGGAGCTCCTCCTCCAATATAGAAAGACTACAAACATATAAACAAACCATATCATTTAATTGATTAGCAAGATTAATTAAATTATATATAAAGGTAGTGATTATTCAAATGCTTGTATATACCTGGAAAATACCAATTCTCAAACTCTCTGAGGGGTCAATGCTGCAAATAATATGAAGTTTTTGACCCTCCCCAATATTCGATAAATAGAATGCAGAACCAGCTGGAATTTGATACACATCCCCCTTCTTCAATTCACTCTCCTCCAATTCATCCTCATACATGAATCCAACCTTTGCTTCCCCTGAAATCCATTTTCAACTTAACTCGTAAATTCTAAAATTTTCAACATACAGTTATAATTAGGAATTACATCTTGGAGTTTCACAAGTGATCTCAAGTTCCTATATTTTTACTACACTGTAAATTTTAAAAATCTAACTATGTTACTCCTAAGATTTTTATTCATACAGATCATACAGTGCATATTTTTGTTCAAGCAACCAAAACTATTATCAAGATTTTATATGGTTTTTGTTATTCCTACCATGCAAAGTGGCCACAATTATCTGGTCTTTAAACCATTTGGTTCATTGTTCTATTTCTGGTCGTTGTGTATGAAAAACATTTGTTGATAAAAGTTAACCTCTTAAATGGATCTTAATTACCTTTTGTCATTGAATAAGCATGGTTAGGAGGTGAGATTCAAAAAGGTGACCTACTAAATTTCTTCAGTAGATATTTATCATTGACAGAAGTCAACGATAGTACTTCGCACCAATAACATAATTGAAAAAAAAAATCCCTCAAACAAAAACATAACTGAAAAAAAAGATATTCCCTGATATTTTGTTTACCATAATTTTCTAATCCATTTTCTTTCATACACACACACATACTTTCTTATAGACAAAAGTTTTTAAATGGTAGTATGATGTGTTAATAGCTACTACTATCTAGAGTTTCAACTCTACATTTGTAACATAGGATTCAATTATACATTGTCTCATTAGCTTTGTTCGTATCCTTTCAATTTTTTAGCACATATGACATACATTGAAAATCTAAATGAGTTAATGATATGATACCTGTAAGGACAAATATGATGAGAGTGGAATCAAGATATTGAGGAACAAAAAGTGAGCTCGGTTCCATAGTAATGAAACCAACGTGTAAGCGTCTTTCTGATATTCTACCACCACGACTCTCCAACACTCTCATCTCTCCTGCATCAGTCTTCACCACACGCTTTGAGTTTTGCAACAAGAACAATTTTTTGTCGTGCGTTGAAGGTCCATTTTCTCTATCTTCTGCCTCCCACATTGCCATTGTCATGGACACACCATGACAAAGAATAAGAAGCATAATCAAAAGGGGTACTTTGTTTCCCATGATTTTTGACTATTTTTGTATTGCTTACAATTTGAAGCTTGCTTGAGTGATAAGGAAGAACAAGGTGAGTCTATTTATAATAAAAAAGATAGTGGGAGATAATTGATTTTGGTGGAGACACAGTCATACATGTAGAAATTTAGGGATCTTGTTTACCATGTATATTGCTATTTTGGAGACAAACATTCTATCAAGGACAGACAAATTAAAGTCTTATGATTGAAAAATTCTACTATTCCAACATTCACGCATTTCTTTTTTATGACTTTTACTCCATTGCAACATTTTCCTTCTTATTGGATGTTGTGTCTAGAAAAATTATTCGAAAAGTGAGGTAACCTTATAAAATATCATTTTGTAATAAGAAATGATAAAAAGAATTAGACCATGTTCTTAATTGTTTTCTTATTGTGTTAATGTTGTAGTGAGTACAAAATAACATTAGTCCTACTCTTTAATTTTATCTCAAAATATCTCTAAATCATGCGGGGTGTTGTTGTCTGTGTTACAAGTAGGTTATAACAAAAATAAACATATATTTATCTCATAAATCTTACATGTGAGACATGAATTAATGTTTTCTTATGAAAATAATTTATTTAATTTTGATCTTACATGTAATATTCATTTTGGAAATATCTGTCCAAACAAAGTTGGACTTCAATAAATGACAATTGCTAATTTCACTTTTAAAATTGCTCTTTTTTTCAACTGTCGCTAGTCCAACGATAATTAGAAGTTATACAATACCAAGGAGAGCTTCAAACTGTCACTTAGACAAAAAAAGCTACAAAATAAAAGCTATGAGAAACATAGGTACATATATAATTAATTAGTTTAAAAGTAATCGGAATGGAAGAACAACAACTAGAATGTCGAAGTCCTAGGAATTAAATTTTAATAATCTTAAATACAATATATATATATATATATATATATATATAGAGAGAGAGAGAGAGAATTTGTAGAAAATTACATAGGAAATACGCCATTAACACTTTCATGATGGGAAAATCAATCCTCTTAAAAAAAAATCAATCAACTCACATATGTAAGAGAGATGAATCACAACCCTAGTCCTAATATTATATTTTAGAAATAAAACACATTTTTTTTCTCTGAATTTTCAGAAGCATAATGAGATGAATTTCCACTACAAGAAAATACAGGATTAACTACCATACTTTGACTACCATTTGTGTCGGTAGTTAATCTCAATTAAAAACACACTCATTAAACCAGAATTCCAACAGTTAATACAACTTTTTGGTCTTTCTTTTTTTTGTCACTAGCTTACTTTTTTTTAGCTTAAAAAATATCGGTTATTACAAATTACTTATTCCCAAACAAGTTCTCACACTCTCAAAAATCAAAATCTCAATCGCACCTGAATTCTTCATTGCAATGGCAAAATCAAAACCCTGAATCGCAAACACGTAACAATGTTTCTTTGATTCTTCATTCTTCACCCTCAAAATCCAAAAACAAGTAACAGTGTATCTTCATTCTTCATCGCAAAATCGCATTGGCTCAGAATCGCAATCCATTCTCAAAATTTAAACTCCTAAGAAGTCAAAATCGCAACTCCTTCTTCGTCATGAACACTCACAAAATCGCACTGGTCATCGTTCGCATTGTCACTGACTCATCTCACACCTGATTTCTATCTCAGCGAAACCGATTCCACTACTTGTCCACATTTTCTCGGATATTTCGGTTCTATGTTGGATTTCATCCGATTACACTATTGATCTATGGTAATTAAATTTTAACTATGATTAATTTCAAATTTGCTTTTCTATCATAAGAATATTCAATTGTAATTGATTTCCTTTGCATTGTTTTTTGGATTTTTGTCTTAATATGATATGATAATATGTGTTTTATGTGATTAATTAACTCAATTTCTTGCTTTGAATTTTGCAATTTAAGATGTGATGTATTTTTAGGTTTTGTTTGATTTTGGTGAGAATGATAAAGACTATAAACTATTTCTTGTTTTGTGTTTGATTTTGCAATTGCTTGTGTTTGATTTTGGTAAGAATGATATAGACTATAAATTCAGTTGTTCTTCTATATTTGGTTAACTAGTACTTATTCATGTGTGAGATCTTATTTATGTATAAGTTCCTACAATAGCTTTTTGCTTTTTCATGTACATAGGTCTTTGATTAAGATGATTTTTGTGAATTTAGTAGATATATGCTTCTTGGATAGCTATTAAATTTTTTTACTAGCCTATTTGTGTTTAAGTTATTACCTATTTTTTTATGAAGTTTGTGATTGTCTCTTTAATTGGCAGGGGAGTACTATTTTTTGTGTTAACTGCATAGATATAGTGTGTAATTGCAATACGTTGGTCGAGAAATAACGCCTAAGTAACCTTTTAAATTGCCCACTTTTTGATTAATTTCTAAGATTAAATTTTTTATTAAGTGCTTTAGCTAGTATTTAACCTTGAAATAGCTAAACATTTTAGCTAGAGATTTACAATGAACTGTTTGCGAGTATATCCTAGCCAATTGGTTATGAAACATAAACTTTAGACCACGATTTGGCTACATATTAGTTGGGAATTAGCAAGGAGTTTAAAAATATTAGTTGCAAATTAGCTAGGAAGTATTTTGTTAGATAATTTGCCACCCAATCCCCGCTACTATTAATATGACAGACAACAAACTCGTAGCTATTTTACCTCTGCTTGAAGTTGGCTACCAATTAGCTAAATTTGATTCATAGCTAATTCCCGATTTTCTTTTTGTGTTCGGCTATAACAGATGGGATCAATTCCACACAAAACTATAGATCGAACAATTGGAACAACCTACCAGAATGCATGCACTGAGTGCTCTAACAAACAAAAAGCCTAAAGCAACAAGCAAACTAATCTAGGCTAGTGTCTTGTTGCCAAAGACGACACACCAAAACAAAAAATAGGCTGTAAATAAGTATAGCCACATAGAAATGTAGGACCCCCAAATAGCTGCTAGAAGGAGAAGTTACAGATGTTGGCTGAATGTTTTTGAAACAGACGTCATCTTTTCAGCTAAAGAAGAAGATGAAACTTGTCCCGAAGCAACTGAAGGTACACAGTGATAATACCAGAAGTTTCCATGAGAAAACATGTACGAAAGAGTAGAATAGGAAAACTGATATTGGTCTCTTAGTCAGTCTCTTAATAACACTAATTTAGTGGTTTTAATTGTAAAAAAAAAACGTATTACGACATAGATATAAGAAAAAACAGTTTATTCTCCTCTTTTATGCCATAAATATAGAAAAATAATTTACAGTTATCTCTTTCAATTATTTGCATCTTGAATACTATTACTATTAATAATGTGTCACTACTAGATATTCCCAGATTCCTGCAGAATTACCTACGGATTTTGATGTAAATTCCCTGTGAAACCCGTTTCCTGCGGATTTTGCCAAAAATTTAGGTTCCTAGGTAATACCTTCGTGGTAATTATTTGCTGAGGATTTTAGGATCCGCATGAAAGTTATATCCGCAACAAATGTGAACAAATTCCCCAAGAAACAATAGGTCAGTGTTTAAGGAATTTTCCTGCCCGTAACCAGGTTTCCTACGACAAATACTTCCCCAGTAAACAACCCAAGAAAATCCGCAGGAAATTGATTTTTCTGCGGAAACTGATTTATCTATTAATATATTTGTTTCTTTAACTAGTGTCAATTAAAACAAATATTTTTTAAAAAACAAAACTAATAATTATAATTTAGTGATTGAAATAAAGATATATCAAGTTAAATTGGTATAATTTAAATGCTTGTGACTCTTATTCATGAAACAGAGAATGAACCCAAAGGCTTTGTTTGGGAGTTTCGAGGAAAGGGGAAGGGAAGACTTTGGAGGGTTGAAAATATAGGGGAAAATGGTAAAATATTTCATACTTTTTCAAAGACTAATTTTTTTATAGAATGTTAAATTAATGTTTATGATTAATATATTTTTAATTTGAAGAATATTATAACTACAAAGATTAAATTTGAAAAATTCATGTGAACACTCCATACCCCCCCAAAACCTTCCTCAAATATAATTTTTGAGTTCCCCAAAATGAGGAGGATTTTGTATTAGGAAGAAAAATGAACCCCCAAAGCCTTCCCTCTTAATATAATTTATTTCTTCCATTTGCTCCTTCTTTTTTCTAAACTCCTCCCCTCAAATCCCTTCCAAACTCGCAAACAAAGCCTAAAAGAAAGAAATGGAGAATGGGGAATCCTAAAATACATTATCAATTTTTTTTTTTACGAAACTATCAAGCTGGTATATACATATTATTATATTTATACATCAAACAATTGTCATTTGAGAAAATCAAATTCATTTTCACTCAATGAAAAAAAGAAAGAATTAATTCATTCAGACCCATCAATAGAGTTAAGTGAAATAAACAAATTAATCCAATTTACCTCAAATTGGACCTAATTTATCTTTAGATTTGAGGGAAAACTCTCTCCAATTTGATCCAACTCTCCTCAACTATTTGACTAAATATTTTCAAATAAAAACACAATATAATTTTTTTGTTCTAATTTTTTTGAGCACTTAGTGTAATTTTTGGCTCATACTTGTCGTATAAAATAGCATTGTTTTTAAAAACAAACATTATAATTATTCTCTACGAAAATAAAATAAAACAAAAGTTATAAACTTTTTATTTCTGCTTTTTTTTTTATATAAAAAAATGTGTTTTTTTTTATAGGGGGATTATCTTTACTATGAAAGTCGAGTCTCCAATTTTATAAAAACGACCTTGCAACTCAGTAAAGCTGTTTGCACTCCTTAAGGGACGACCCTGGATACGACTCATATTCAATATTTCCATAAAATTGACAAGATAACAAATGTGTGTTTAACCTTAATTATTTTTGGATTATTATATTTGGGTGTCATTTATAAAACAATGTGAATTGAATACATATTATTGTAGAACTTGAATTTAAGAATAAATATGAACCATATGTATATGTTGGAGACGAATGTCAAGTAGACCGAATATTATAAAGGAATTAACGTCAAAGTAAGTATTATTAGATGATGACTATGATCATGATTTTCTTAAATGGCATAATCACTTTTAAGTGTAAGTATTTCCCTCCTAAAAAAAGTATAAAGTATTTTCGTTCTATTTGAATTGTTAAAAAATTATCACAAATACATGAAAATGTTATTATTTCTATTGTGATGGAGAATCATAAACAATATGCTAATGATCATGATCATGATCATGAATCATAGACTTCTTCCTCACTGTAACTGATAAAAGTGAACCTTGTGTTTCATTTCATTCATTGCATAATCAAAATGAACACATAATGCGAGCCTCTAGATTCAACAACTCTTAAAGTTGAAGCATCTATCATTCATTTCATTTGAATTTTCCTATAAATAAGACTCAAATTATAATAGAAATTTTATGAGAAGAGAATACTATAAATACCCTCTCATCTTCTCTATCTCTATTCTCTTGTTCTTTTGGTTTATTTTCTAACACTTTCCATTTTTATCAAATGAAAAATTATTAGTTTTCACATCATGCACCCATCAACCCTTGTGCATATGAATCATGAAGATTCTCAAATATATTAGGCATTTTATTGTCCAGCTTGTAATGCAGGTACTATAACAGACTCATGTTGTGCATTAAGGATGTTTTGCAATGCATCCTCACTCACTCCAAAAGCAGCAGCAAGTTCAGGTCCCATCATGCTCTTCATAAGTGACGTGGCACCGACCAAAAACTGTGGCTTGTTCTTCTGAGCTGAAGTTGTGAACCCAAAGAAATCAAGTGGTTCATTGCTTGATGCTATTTGGCAAAATGCAAAGTATCTTGGTACAAAGAAAACATCTCCTTGTTTAACATGTGTGTCCATTGCATTTGTTCCATTTGGAAACACTATTTGAATTCTACCAGAACCTCTTATCACTATGCCATACTCTGTTGCCCTTGGATTTACATGGGGTGTCATCATGGATCCCTGCCATATAGATTGAATGCAAAAGAATTAATTATATGTGTTATGAAATAAATAAATATAGTTGACATATTACATAGTTTACATTAAGTATATTTTATTGATTAATTGTGAGAAGCAGGGTTTTAAATATTAGTCACGGTAACAGCTACATCACGGTCCTTTATATTGTGAAGGACATCAACCTCAATTGCTTTACGACAACATAAAAAACAATTATGTTGCTATCCAACTCGTTGTCAAGGACATATATTTGAAAAAATATTGCGAATTGGATTTGAAATGTGTGCAATGCGAGCGTACCGGTTTGAGATTAACATGATAAATTCCAATGCCGGAACTTTTAAGTGGTAAATAATCAGAACCGTCTAGAGAAACACTCCAACCATAACTGTTCTTGAAATCTGGTTTTCTGTCATAGAGGTTGCAAGAGCGAGGGGATTTATGTGCAACCTTGTCCTTTTTCATATTTTTTATTTCATCTCCAACTACAGATTCCAAAAGCTTCCTCCAAAACCAACTTGTGTTTTGCTTCACTTCTTCTTGAACATCTTCTTCTTCTTCTTCTTCTTCTTCTTCTTCTTGATGTTGCATCATTTTCTTCATGTGGTTTAGTTTTTCATTCTCTTTTAGTTGAAGGAATTTAGTCCATATGCTTGAAGCACTTGCATGTGAATGGCCCACGTGTACAATTGGACCCTCATTTTTCCTTGTGAAAAATTTCATCAACTCTGATCTTGATACCTGTGACGAGTTAATTATTTAACACATTAATCAGTTTGCTAGTTATGAAACACTAAGAGAGACATAAACATCGAACATGGCACTGACACATAGTGAAGTTGTCTGTTAGTTGCCTTACATTGAATGCAGACTCAAGGATTCGAGGTTCGAATCCGGAAAGTACCGACACTGGAGCTCCTCCTCCAATATAGAATGACTACAAACATGTAAACCAACCATATCATTTAATGGATTAGCAAGATCAATAAAAATATATATAAAGGTATTGATTATGCAAATGCTTGTATATACCTGGAAAATACCAATTCCCAAACTCTCTGAGGGGTCAATGCTGCAAATAATGTGAAGTTTTTGACCCTCCCCAATATTCGACAAATAGAAAGCAGAACCAGCTGGAATTTGATATACATCCCCCTTCTTCAATTCACTCTCCTCCAATTCATTCTCATACATGAATCCAACCTTTGCTTCCCCTGAAATCCATTTTCAACCTAACTCCTAAATTTTAAAACTTCCAACATACAGTTATAACTAGGAATTACATTTTGGAGTTTCACTAGTGATCTCAAGTTCCTATATTTTTACTTCAGTGTAAATTTTAAAAATCTAACTATGTTACTCCTTAGACTTTTAGTCATGCAGATCATACAGTGCAGTTTTTTGTTCAAGCAACCAAAACTATTATCAAGGTTTTATATGGTTTTTGTTATGTCTACCATGCAAAGTGACCACAATTATCTGTTCTTTAAACCATTTGATTCATTGTTTAATTTCTGGTCGGTGTGTATGAAAAACATTTGTTGATAAAAGTTAACCTGTTAAATGGATCTCAATTACCTTTTGCCATTGAATAAGCATGGTTAGGAGGTGAGATTCAAAAAGGTGACCTACTAAATTTCTTCGGTAGATATTAGTCATTGATAAAAGTCGACGATAGTATATCACCAATAACACAATTATAAAAAAAAAATGATATTCCTTGATATTTTGTTTACCATAATTTTCTGATCCATTTTCTTTCATATATATATATATATATATATATATATATATATATATATAT
>Ga0228710_1007576_pt1 | contig 15949 bp, 15 predicted proteins | sample MedpolnodulmetaG_FD_177995 | JGI IMG/M metagenome (GOLD analysis project Ga0228710, IMG submission 177995) | Root nodule microbial communities from Medicago polymorpha collected in Santa Monica, California, United States - pink nodules | ecosystem: Host-associated > Plants > Roots > Nodule... | reverse complement strand
GAACTCACTCAGACTCTGAACTACTTCAGACTCTGAACCTGAGGACAGTTATCTAGAACGTAAAAGAAGAAGTTTCCAAAAACACAATTCAACCCCCCCTTCTTGTGGTTTTTCTCACCTTCACTCTATACATTTTCACGATTGACTGGTTGAAGGCTGGCATAGATAGCAGAGCAAAACCACATACAATCAGTTTTTTTAATGCAAATAGTTACTGCTTGAAAGTAGACATCTATCACAGTAACATCATAATCACAACCTTTGCTTTTTAACACCCAAATACCTCCCGAATGACCGAAAGCTTCAGAGAGAGCACATATTTCATAACCCAGACGATTCCAAAATAGTGATGCTTTCGAGAAAGGACAATGAGTTTCCATGATAAAAATAAAGAGAGGATGATGTTTCTTTACCAATTCCTTAGCATGTCGGCGACCCTCAAGGCTAATAGCACCTCGAATGTTCCAGCTCAAAATAGTAAGGTCTTCAAAATCCATTATATTGTAGTGTTGTAGGGTGATCACACCAGTGTCCTCTCACAACAAGGTGAGAAAAACCAAACTCTCACAACGAGGAGAGAAAAACCGTAATTAGGCATCAGCAACCATCATGTCCAGTAACCATTGACCATTACAAGAAAAGAAACACAAAAGCTCTCACAACTATGGAGAGAATACATTCAGCAATCGGAAGCTTTAGTCGAGAGATTTAGAAACCTGGGACTGAATCGTAGTCACAATCGTAAGTGAATCGCAATCGCACGAAGAAAAGTGAAGCATCCGCAATACGTAAGCGTGTTTCTTATCGCAATTGCATATCACATAACAGGTCGCAACCACAATTGCTAGTTTTTAATTCAGATTTAATCGCAATCGCAGAATAAGTACTTTCTTATGGCAATCGCAATTAGCATACATATACTTAAATCACATGAATCATGGAAAAAAGGTGTTTGGACGTACCTTACCTAAGTTTGTTGAACACGTGTTTGAGGATTTCAATGAAAGTGGCTAAGGTTATTGAAAGCTTAATGAATGAATGAAAGAAAGAATCATGCGATATGGATTGTTTATTGTGACTAATTCTGGAATCGGTGTTGGCACATGATCGCTAAATCGCTTACTTAGAGGAGAAAAGAAAGAAAAAAATCAAGGACCATTCAGGGTTATCTAAGTGATGGTATTTCCATCAAATGTTGATTTGATTCATAATGAGAGAATTGAACAGAAATGAAGACATTCCTTTATTTTGTAGGCTCACCAAAATCTGATCTCTTTTCCTCTTTTTGATCTCCTCTCAACTAGTTATGCAATTTGAATGGTAAATGTGTGATAAAGACAATTTCATCCTCTTTGTAACCAATTAGCAAAGAAGATATTTGTATATCTCCCTATTATTACCTCATTTACTGAAATTTATTTCATAATATTCAATTGCCTCAAGTAAACAAATCAATATCATAATGTTCGTCCTCGCTATGTTGGTCTGGTGCATTGCTGCACTTAATTGAATTTAAATTGCCACTAATGCACATGGGACCATTCAATGATTATCCTTGACCAACAAAGTAAACTATTCCTAACCCCAAGAGAAGTTGTCTAGAATACGTTTGGAACTTTAAAACCTGATATTGGAATTATTATTACATGTCCAAACTATTGGGAGTTTAATTCAGTTAGTTAGAATGTTAGTTTGAGTTAGTTAATTAGTTAACATGTGAATTAAGTAACAATTAACTAGTTAGCTTGTTGGTTAAGTAACCATAGTTTGTTATAGAGTTTGTTGCATTACTTGATGTATATATGTACTCTAGAATCACTTGTAAATACTATGAGTTTCATTGCTATCAATGAAGAGTTTGTTTTCAATTTTCTATTCTCTCAGTTTCTCTCAAACCCTAAAAACCATTTTACAAGTTTTTGCACCTTTCCTCTAAATTGTTCTATCAAATTGGTACCAAGAGCCTGGTTCGATCACCATTGTTCGAGAATCTGTGAAGGATGGAAACTCACAACAATGGAAATTTCTATGTGCACCTACTAGTCTTTGATGGAAAGAATTATGATCAATGGGTTGTGAAGATGAAGGAGTGATCTTCAGGTATCAAGATGTTCTTGATGTTGTTAATGATGTCATAACAACATTAGCAAGAAAACAACTAATATTCAGAAAGATGTGAACAAGGATGCAATGGAGAAAGATGGGAAAGCTATGTTCCTTATTCATCAGTGTGTGAGTAGTGAAATCTTTAAGAAGAATATGCGTTATGAGAATGCTATGGAAATATGAGATACACTTGAAATATTGTATTCAAGAGATGGAAAATTGAAGAAGGTGAGGCTTCAAGCAAGGAGAAGACAATATGAGATGTTGACTATGGAAGAAGGAGAATCCATAAGTCAATACTTTGATAAACTGGTGAATCTTGCAAATCAGATAAGAAAGGAATGAAGATAACATCACTGATTTTATGAAAATAAAGAAGGTTATTTGAACCTTGACGCCAAGGTTTGATCATATTGTTGTGGCATTGGAAGAATCCAAAGACTTGGATAAAATGAAGATTGAAGAACTGCAAGCAAGTCTTGAAGCACATGAATTGAAAATAGCTGATAGAATCAAAGAAAAGGTCAAAGGTTCTGCATTTGATCAGGCTTTGCAAGCCCAATATGTAAAAAAGGGAAAATACAAGAAAGCGAAAAGCCTCGGATTCATCAATCGTACAAGAATGGTGAAGGTTCAAGTAAGAATAAGGAATGGTAACTTGAAAGAAGAAGCAAAGCTTGCATCAAGTCAGAAGAAAAAGACTGATAAGAAAGAAATTATGTGTTACAATTGTCACAAGTGGGGTTATTATGCCTCTGAATGCAGATCCAAAAGAGTTCCAAGGAACAAAGGTGACGAAGCTCAGTTTTCTCAAGATGAAGACTCAAATTCAGATGAAGTACTTTTGATGGCCACAAACAAAGGTGATGAAGAAAAGAATGATGAATGATACTTGGATACTGGATGCTCAAATGACATGACATGTAATAAGTATTGGTTCTCTGAGTTAGAAGATTCAATGAATAAGAAGATAAAATTTGCAGACAATAGCATAGTTTGTGCTGAAGGAATTGGCAAGGTCATGATCCATAGAAAAGATGGGAAGAGAGCTTGTATCACTGGTGTGTTATATGTGCCAAACATGAAGAGTATTCTCATTAGTATAGGCTAATTACTGCAAAAAGGCTATACTATGAAGATGGAAGAACAAACTATGAGAGTTTTTTACTGCAAGAATATATTGATTCTGAAAGTTTTATTGCCAAAGCAAAGAACTTTCAAGATCAATATAAATGTGATTGAAGATCAATGTTTACAATTTGAGACTAAGAATGAAAAATAGATATGGCATCAAGGATATCGGCAAATCAACTTCAGAGATTTGAATATGCTCAGTAAGAAGAAGATGGTGCAAGGATTACCATAAATCAAGCTACCTATTAAAGTGTGTGAAATGTGTGGCAATGAAAAACAATCAAGGAATTCATATAAAGTTGAAGTACTAGTTAAAGCAACAAGGAAGCTTGAAGCAATTCACTTTGATGTGTGTGAACCTTTTGAGGTAAAATCATTGAGATGTAACAACTATTTTGTAACATTCATATATTGAACAATATTATCTATACTATATATAAAGGGGATAAAGATTTCCCGCTAACTTTTTTAATATTTCAATTATACCCGTAAACAAATTTTCCTATATTAATATTATATTGCTAGTGTTATTAAAAAGGTAAAAATTTATATTATATTTGTTAAATTATAGTTATTATTCAAAAAGATAAACATGGATTATTAGGTTTGTTACTGATGGACGATTTGTCAAGTGCAGCAAACTGAAACAAGTAATAAAGTTGTAAGTTATCGTCTCCATGTGGATTGTAGTTCAACATTTTATTGTTATTGTTCAGGCGCTGACAGGATCGTCAGTCATATACCTTTGCCTATAGATTAGCTCAATCGCTAGTTGGAAAGCATTGAGAATTGAACATATACAAATTAAATTATGCAATTGAGTCATAAACTGAATAAAACTTTATTAATTGAATCCAACAAATAAGTAGATGTTCATCGTGGAACCCTAATAAAGAGAGGTTTAGTTACTCATGGTAATTGACATCATTACAAAAAAAAAAGGACATACCCTACACAACAAGAGGAGGAGAAAGCCCTGCCTTGAAGCTCTGGATGCCTGACTCTTGCCTTGTATCGAAAACTTTCTGAATGACTAAAAGTGTGAGCAAATATCTCTATTTATAGGCATGTTTGCTTCTAGGTTAATATATGATTTATGGGTTTTCCCACCGATCAAAGCTTAAAAAAAAAGCAAACTGTGATTTCTGCACGTAGCAAAAGCGCATGCACATAATGCTATGCACATGATAACATTACACAGCCACAAAGCGCATGGGCACACAACATATGCGCAGGGCACATTTGACAACTCCTCAAGGGCAAAATTTTCATTTTTCGTCCTTTTTTGAGTGTTCTCCCTATTTCAAATGTCTTCGAACTTGAGATTAATTTTCCCAAACTTGTATTGTTTTAAAAAAAATTAAGAACAACCGATCTTCATTCTTTAAATCCCTTGGTCCTTCAAGCGGTGTCTAGATATTCCAAATTACATGATTTAGTAATAAAAGACTCAAAACACCTATGGAGTTGCATGTTTAGGGATAAAAGTGAATTACGATGACTCAAATGAAAACAATAAAAACTATTTCTCAAGCGATGGACACATCCTCTAAATGACCTCTTATTTGCCTTCAAATTCAAAGAAATATCTAAAACCATAGTCTGAACTATCATATGATGCTTCTTCATCACCACCCAAACTTAATCTGTTACTTGTCCTCAAGTAACAAAATAGAATGAAGTCAAAATTTACATGAATTTTAGAATTGAAACATACCTTTCCATAGATGGTGCTCATATTGTTACTCTTCTTACTTTCATACTTGACTAACATATCACTTCCATGAAAGGGGGAAATGCTTAGAGAGGATACTTATATTTGCAACCACATTCAATTCCATGACATGCATATGTATCTCCTAAAGCTAGTTAGGTTGATCAATGTATTTTCTAGATTCCAGTCGCCATGTGATTGTATCTTGCTATGAATTTGAAGCAATTCAAAATGGTCATTCAAAATTCAATATTGCCACACATACATATAAAGGTGTTTTCAAGATTATAACGTGGCTTATGATAAGGTGTGATATATTTGGAAACTTACGGTAACAAACAACTTTGGAAATAGTTCCTAAAGATTCCGTAATTAAAATACTTCAATCAAACCTTTAGCTTTGTGTCATTACCAGGATTGATGGGGTACTAGCATTTGTGCCAAACAATTAAGGGTATTAGTAGAACTCCTTATTCCTTTTCTACCTTTTTTGTTTGAAGATACGACACTTTTTTTTTTTGGCTCTTTTTTGCTTCTTTTTTTTTGTGTTTTATCTACATTTTTCATTTCATTCATATTTTTTTATTTTTATAACCAAGTTCGCCTAGTAGTAACCTACCCCAAATTTAAGATGTTGCTAATTTCAAATAGCAACCCCAAACTTAATTTTAAATCATGACAGGTATTTTACTAGGCTATTTACTCCAAATGAATCAAACAGATATAATATTGTAGGGTTCAATAAAGTTTCTCATAGGTGTATCACTGTGATGATGGAATAACATATGATGTTTTTAGTATAATTCTTTGCATTTGAAGGTGAATTAGAAGTCAATTAGAGGAGTTGTCTTTGGTTTGAGGAAACTTTTGTATTGTTTTTATTCGAATCGTTTTAATTCACTTTTATCGTAAATAATGTTACTACATTGGTGTTTTGTAGTGAGAAATCATTTAAATCGACAAATCAAGACATCAAGAAAAAGATCAAGGATATGAAGATTGAAGACAATGGTTCTTAGAAGATTTTTTTAAGACGATACAAAGTAAAGAAAATTCATTTAAAATTCCAAGGCAAATATTGCAAGACATAAGAACGGGCGAAAAGGAAAAAAACAGTTGAATTCTCACCTGAGGGGATGTCTCATGCGCCCCTGCCCATGAGGTCATGCGCGTTGCGCATGGAGCAATCCTGGTTACTGCCCCATGCATGAACAAGACGAGAAAGTGTTTTTTTTCTCTTAACCCCTAAGTAATCATGCACTATAAATAGAGACCCTTGCACACTATTTTATTCATTCAGAAAACTAACGGTACAAGACAAGGTTCAAAACATCAGGAGCTTCAAGGCAGAGGATCTTCATCCTTCTCTTGTTCTATTTAAGGTTTGTTTTTCTGTTGTTTTGTAATGAGATCGGTTTCCATGCGCAACTAAACTTCTTTGACTAGGGTTTCATGATGAACCCCTCCTTGTTTGTTGGATTCCATTAATAAAAAATTTATTTTGTTTATAATCTAAAGTCTGATTTAATTCGTATATGTCCGCTTTTACCAAAATCCTAGATGGAGCAATATTAGGACTGACAACCATCGCCTCCATTTGAACAAGATAGTAATGAATTGATTGTTTTATAATATAATTGAATCTAAGTATGAATTTAGGGCTATAACTCATCTTTTGGGACCCTCATAATTTTCTAGGGTGAATTGTGGAGAAAGCTATGTCCACAGAACCTTTAAATGACAAGGGGGAAACTAAAACAAGCTATGTCCACAGTTTAGTCACTAGTTAGATGGGGTCAAGGTTGTTTTCGATGGAATCTTTAAATGACAATGGGGAACTAAAACATGTTTTTTTACAGGTTTTTTTTCTTCAAAACTCACCCATATGGCAGGGGTGAAAACATTATTTAACCCTAAGGCTTTTAAGGTGAAATGTGCTTGTATTTATTCATTCCTTTGGGTTTGGTCTGGTCCTCACAAGATGTTCGTTCTCTATTGTGATGTTTAATATTATTTTACTTTTCCATGTATTTCTTTAGGCGATAAGGGATAACTTTACTTTTCGAGGTGTTTCTTTAGGCGGTAAATGATATGAGTGTCAACCTATATGGGATTCCATTTCTCAATCTGGTGTAGGAGAGTTTCTTTAGTATTTTATTATTTCAACCCAATTTTATTATTTGTTCGTTTTGTTTTATGTTTGGATTTTCGGGGCATTAAGATTTTGTTATTTCCATATTTAAGTTTAACGGTTGTAGCTTAAGTGGCAACTATGATTTACCCCCTGTAATATAGATCATTTTTTGTTTTCCCCCCTATAAAATATTTTTTATGATTTATCCCTTGTAAAATATATTTTTTGGAATAGCCCCTTAATGGGTCATTCAAAAACGAAAATTTCAGCAAAAAAAAACCAAAAATTGGTTTTTGAATGACCTGTTAGAGGGTATTCAAAAAAAAATTACAGGGGGGTAAATCAAAAAAAAATATTCTATAGGGAGGAAAACCGGAAATGACATATATTACAGGGGGTAAAGCACTATTAAACCATAATATTTTAAAGATTTTTCTCAATTTCTGGTGGATTCTAAAATCCTAATTTCACAATTTTGTCACTTGCAAACTTGTTTCTTCAAAACTCACCCAAATGGCATGGGTGAAAACATTATTTAACCCTAAGGCTTTTAAGGAGAAATGTGCTTGTATTTATTCATTCCTTTGGGTTTGGTATATGTTGGTTCACTATTGTGATGTTTAATATTATTTTACTTTTCCATGTATTTCTTTAGGCGGTAAGGGATAACTTTACTTTTCGAGGTGTTTCTTTAGGCGGTAAATGATATGAGTGTCAACCTATATGGGATGCCACTTCTCAATCTGGTGTAGGAGAGTTTCATTAGTATTTTATTATTTCAACCCAATTTTATTATTTGTTCGTTTTGTTTTATGTTTGGATTTTCGGGGCATTAAGGTTTTGTTATTTCCATATTTACGTTTAACAGTTGTAGCTTAAGGGGCAATTATGCTTTACCCCCCTGTAATATAGATCATTTGCAGTTTTCCCCCTGTAAAATAATTTTAAAATATTTTTTTGCGGGGGTGTAAATCAAAAAAAATATTTTACAGGGAGGAAAACCAGAAATGACATATATTACAGGGGGTAAAGCACTATTAACCCATAATATTTTAGAGAGTTTTCTCAATTTCTTGTGGATTCCAAAACCCTAATTTTACAATTTTGTCACTTGCAAACTTGTTTCTTTTCAATCTAGGTTTAACGCTTGCTAGCCTCTGCTTCCAACTGCGTTAGTTGACATTAGAGAAGGTTTCCCCTGTTCTTTCTTGAACGTGATTTTGCCATGGGAGTTCAACCGGTGACGAGGCAAGAGTTTTATGCTTTAGCCGCAGCCATCAACGCTTTAACGGCACAGGTGGCGTCGTTAACAACTCGCACGGATAACAACCCCAACAACAACAACGCCAACAACAACAACAACAACAACAGAAACAATTTGAATAGGGGAGGAGGACTAGATAGGGTTCACAACAACAATCAGACTATGGATGATTCGAGTTCTGAAGAGGAAGAAGTTGTGACTAAAGAGGGCGATGAACATGAGAATCACCACGATTACCGCATAAAGGCAGATATTCCCTTGTTTTATGGAACGATGAGGGTAGAAGAATTTCTGGATAGGCATATTGATGTTGACAAATTTTTCGACGTCATGGACGTCCCGGAAAGCAAACAGGTTAAGATGGTTGCGATCATACTGAAAAGGAAAAGAAAAAACCCTATTCGAACTTGGAGAAGGATGAAACAATTGATGCTTGAAAGATTTTTACCCAAAGACTACGAACAATTTTTTTTATAGGGAGATTACGAACAAATTTTGTATAAGATGTATATTGAATGTGTTCAGGGCAAGCGATCAGTGACGGAGCACACGGCTAAATTTTTGTGTTTCTCTGAACGTAATGAATTGGCCGAATCCGAGAATCAGAAAGCGGCTCGCTACATTAGTTGTTTGAAAGGATCCTTGCAAAAGAAGATGGGATTGCAAACTGTTTGAACCATTGCTGAAGCGACCAATGTAGCTCTTAAGGCAGAATTAATAGAAGGTAGGACAACAAACTTTGATTTCTTCGATCATATTTTATTAAGAAATAATGCATCTGTCATAAATAAAGTTCAATCAAAACCTTCAAAGATAATATCCTTTAATGATTCTCCATCTCCATCAAAGTTTAAACCATTGGATGATGCACCGGATATAGAAGAAGAAATTCTACTAGAAAGTGATAGTGATATTGGTGAGGAGATTCATCCTTTAGGCGAAGAACTTAATGTACTAGATGGAGTCACATATAAACTAATCACAGGTGAAGCACTGAATACTAGTTTGAAGGATTCAAATGCTTCTGATATAGTTAACAAAAATATTTCAAATCCAAAAGAGCTTCTGAACATATTGAATAATGCAGTGAAAGAGAAATTTCCAATTTTGATAGTTGCAGAGGGAATTAAGCAGGATGCTCTTGCTCTAATTATTAAAAATAAACTTAGGAGCATGTTTAAGGTTGCTGCTATTAAGGCTCCTGCTTTTGGGGAACGCAAGAATCACTACTTAGAAGATATTTCCATCTTGACTGTAGGTCCTGTGATAAGAGAAGATATGGGTTTCACCGTAGAAAAATCTAGCACGTATGTGCTTGGTTCTGCTGCCAAAGTTGTCATTACAAAAGATTCTACCGTAGTAGTCACTAATGGGAGTACTAGAGAAGCAATTGAAAAGAGGGTTAATCAAATTAAGAGCCTTATAGATGATACCGTCAACCAGTAGTCATCGTCAATCTATATTTTTCCGTCGGTACCATCTTCGCTAAAATCACCACCACCTCTGTAGAAGAAACCACTGGATGACGTATTGTTACAGATATCGAACACCCATCTGATTATGTTACTTTACAGAAATTCCCACTACTCACGGATTGGTTATCTAGTACTACGATTAAAGTCGAGGCTAAAATGATTGGTCTATAAATTATTCAACATGCTACTACATTTCTTCAATGGTATAAAGGCAACTGCTATATTTTTCAAATCAAACTATCTTTGCATTTCACTCAATGAGATCGAGGAGGGTGGTCTCTTGTTCATTGGAGGAGTCAATATGCATGGGAAGCTCCTTATCAGAATGAGAACTCAGGGTTGAGTTCTTCAGAGGTGGAGGATACTGATGTAGGAGAGTTTCCTTAATATTTTATTATTTCAGCCCAATTTTAATATTTGTTTGGTTTGTTTTCTGTTTGGATTTTCGGCCAATTAGGGTTTTATTATTTCCATATTTAAGCTTAAAAGTTGTAGCTTAAGAGGAAACTATTATTCATTCAATAATATTTTAGAGAGTTTTCTCAATTTCTGGTGGATTCCTAAACCCTATTTTCACAAGTTTGTCACTTGCAAACTTGTTTCTTTTCAATCTAGGATTAGCGCTTGCTAGCCTACACTTCCGACTACGTCACAATCCTTCGAATCATATCAACTTATGAAAATTAAAAATAAAATTATATTTAATGTTAGAAATATATTTATGTAATAGAATTAAATAGATTAAAGAATGTCCAAGAGTTATAATAGTCAAGACATGAAATAATTCCAATAGAAAAATTACAATAAATCACATATTGTAATCATCATTCATATAATAATGTTAAAATGAAATATATATTTAATGTTTTATTTTACTAATTCTTAATGTTTAACTATCTTTTTTTAAAAACAAAAATTTGGGAACGAGAAATTTTAATTTGTAAAGGTGGAACTAATTAAAACTCTACAAAAATCTTATATGATATTTAAACTTATCACTCATGAACAACTGTATGTCTCTTTACAATTACTCTAAAAGTTATATAGATTGATATTTAGAAATTTCATATTTGATCCATGTGGGCGGAGTTAGAAATAATTTTGTGGGTGGGCCAATTCATTTCATGCGTGTAAATTTATATTTTTTTTTATTAGATAATTCGAGTGACCAATAATTTTTTGTCTATGAAACATAATGTAAATCGGATTTTAAGGATATTTTAACATAAATATTATGTAATTTTTATTATATTACACATATATTTTTAATTTAAAATGGAATGTGTTTTATTCATCAAAAAAGTTGGTGAAATATATATTATTAGATATATTATGATTTCCCTAAAAAAAAAATATATTATGATTAAAAGCAACATTATACAAATTAAAGGTTGCTGCTTTAGGAAACAGTTAGGCATGGGATCAACTAAAATAACCGCTGGGACAAACTAGACAATTGGTAATTTTAGCGCATCATATAACTTCTTATTATAATATGTGTATACATACCTATTAAAAAAATTAGGATTTGGACGGGCCTTGGCCCATCCTAGCTAGTGGCTACACCACTGTTTGATTATGTAAGTTAACTCAGTTGGTAGGGATATTAGATAATATATGCAAGTATTAAAGTTTAAACGTCGGATATTCCACGTATTTATCTTTAAAAAAGTTAATTTCTAGCCATGACTACTTGATCAAAAAGAAAAAAGAAATTTCATATTCAAACTAAAATTTATGGTCACGCACGTGTGTGTAGATGTAAAGAGATAGTTGGTATTTGTCTTATTCAAGAAATATGAAAAAGTTACATATTGGATCTACTATTTGCATCCATTATTTGAACACTATTCCAAGGATAAAACTTCCCCCGTAAATATCCACCAGTTTTATTTATTTTCCACTCGCAGTTGTGACAAATGTCTCGTTTTTGCTTATAAACTTCAATATAATGACGATCGGGATTTCCTGGCCATGTAAAACTGCAGAAGAATAATGTGCTTTGCCAAAATACATATGATGGTGTGAATGAAAATATGTACTTTTCTCCGATTGTAAGTGTGTGAAATCCAAGATCGTCATCTTTAGATTTACAATGTAATCCGAGATTTGTTGGAGTTGATTGTGACGCTATATCATTGATAATTGTAACATTTAAAGCATGAGAACAAATCATAAGTTTTGGCTTTACATCTCTAACGCCAAATACAAGAATTAAAACTAGAAGAATAGAAAATTTTAAGGTAATTGAATTTGAATTTGCCATAACTAGATGCCGAATACCTTTTTTTGAGAGGTAGATGGCGAATACCAAGAAGGCTTCTATCAATCTTCATTTATAAATAGCATAGCCTATCTCTTTTCAATTTTCAAAATGCACAAATTTATTTTTATTTATCACGTTCTAACCAACAATTAAATTGACCTCTTTTTTTTTTTGTTACAAATTAAATTGACCTCTCTCAAAAAATAAAATTAATTAAATTGACATATAAATTTTGGAGATATTCGTTTGTCAACTTTGCTAAAGAATTATGAAAACATATTGTGTAGTTTATTTATTCTTATTTGAATAAATTGGGTAGTTTATTTATGGTTTGCTTAAGAAACGCAAATAAATACAGGTTGACTAACTACTTATTTTTTGGCCTGACTTTTTTCAACTTTAAAAGCTACACACTTTTTTTTTTGTTTTTGCTAAGCCAGGAGCGAGGAACGACATCAAGGGGAAGCAGCGACATCCCAACTAGGTTGGCACCCCGCAGAACCCCCATCCTATGCCGACCTGCTCAAAAATTTATTAAAAAAAAGGGAAAAAGATGTACAAGAGGGGGGACTAGGCCAAAACCCTCAAAGAAAAGAACACAGAATAAAAGGAAAATAAAAGCTGGAAAAACAGCCACCACCAACTAAGGAAACCGGAAGTTTGGCAAGGCGTGGCGGTCCCTAAAGAAATGCGGGAGCAAAGCATGCGGCATCACCGAGAACCACATCGAATCGTGAAGCGAATGACCCATATTAGCTAGCAAGTCGGCACAACAATTACCTTCCCTGAAGATGTGAGAGCAGATGACCTGAATTCCCTGATTGCAAGCATTATGCCAACGGTTTCTGAGGAGGACTGGAACAAGAGACGTGTTCTTGAAAACTGCTAGAGCACTGGTGGAATCACTCTCTAACCAAATGTTTCTCCAACCGTGATTGGCCGCATACTCCATAGCTAGAATGTAACCATAAACTTCAGCAAAGAAAACCGAGGAGTTACCAATATTACAAGCGTATGCTCCAAGAAAAGCGCCTGAATGATCACGAAACAAACCACCGCAGGCGCCTGAGGACCCAACCACTGAGCCATCCGTGTTAACTTTAAACCAAGGAGCTGAAGGAGCCTTCCAAGAGACCAAAATAATATCTCTAAATTGGCGGTTATGGGGGCTGATAGAGAACGCATCGAGCAGAGCCGTATCCGAAGCTACACATTTACCAACGGACAGATTTTCACTCATAGAGGTGGCAGCCTGAACCCGCAGCTGCACCGCGTGAAGAGAAGGGACCGTCGAAGAGAAGCGCATGGAATTCCTTGCTAACCAAATTGAATGAAGCGTATGCACAGCCGTAGCCACAAAGATATCACGCACCTGAGCTGATCGGTTTTGAGGAAGAGAGAGCAGCAACGCCTCAAAAGAAGAGCAATCAAACGCAAATTGAAGCTGTATCCCAATCCAGTTCCATATTGTCGTGGCGAAGGGGCAGCGGAGGAATAAATGCTCAGAGGTTTCCTCATGCAACATGCATAAGCAACAGACCGAAACAATAATACATCCTCGACGACGAAGATTTTCGTCTGTAGGCATTTTGTTGTGCATTAAGCGCCAAAAGATGAAAGAATGCGAAGGGGGGATGCAACGCGACCATAATATATCCGCCCAAAGAAGAGTGGCAGCAGCCGGCGGGATGAAAGAAAGAGCATGCTTTGCGGTTAACTTGCCGTCGGAGGAGTGTGACTAAACCAGTACGACTTGCCACCTCGGGAACGTCCAACAAATCTTGTGGGATGTTCCATCTGCCATTCATAATAACATCTGCAACTGTTCCAGCAAAATTCTCATGTAAGTACGACGCTACCTTCAACAAATCCAACAGCGGCTCACCTAACCAATTGTCTGACCAAAATTGAATATTGTCTCCTGTGCCAACAATCCATAATGAATTAGAAACAACCATACCCATATGTTCCTTGATACCACACCACACCGAAGATTTAATATATCGTTGAATCGGATGACCATGAGATAAATACCGCTGTCTAAGCAACTGAGACCATTGTGAATTTCCTGAAGTGAACTGCCAGGCTAATTGTAACATTAAAGACTCGTTTATAAGGTGTGTCGATTTGAGATCAAGACCTCCCGCTGCCCAAGGGTGATACATACGTTTCCAGGATACTGTACAAACCTTACGAGTAAGAATGTCTCCGCTCCAAATAAAATTTTTGATCCAAGAGTCTATACGTTGGAGAAGTTTTCTAGGCCACATATAAATATGGAAAGAGTAAACTAGCATGCTGTGAATAATTGATTTAACAAGTTGGACCCTTCCCATGATAGAGAGCATCACGCCCTTCCAAGTTGCCATTTTCACTTTGATTTTGTCCGTGATTTCTTGGAAATAAATACATTTCGGTTTCCCCTTGAAAAATGGGCACCCGAGATAGTTGAACGGAATGGTACCTTCACTGAAACCCAGCAAACCCGCAATCATCTGAGCTCGAGTGGATGTCATACTTCCAGAATAGAAACGACTCTTACTGTTGTTTATAAGTTGTCCCGAGACCGCTGAGTAGCCATCAAAAATCTGAAGTAGACAGCGAATGTTTTGCTTAGTACCTGCACAGAAAATCATCACATCGTCCGCATATAAAATGTGAGTGGGGATAGAGACCCCACGTGAGTATGACATCGATACAATTTTTTCGGTATTGCGAGCTAGAGACAGAGCCCTGCTAAGAACCTCCTCTGCAATGCAAAAAAGAAGGGGAGATAACACATTCCGCAATGTTACGCTCCCGGATGAATCCCTTCTGCTCAATGGATATAATGCGCATAGTAATGGGAGCAAATCTGTCCGCTAGGATTTTAGTTATGATTTTAAATTGAAAATTTGTTAGAGCTATAGGCCGGAAGTCACCCATAACCTGCGCCCCAGTCACCTTGAGAATGAGAACAATAAGGTTAGAATTCAAGTTAGGAGCTAAAACACCAGTGATAAAAAAATCCTGTACAGACTGAATAACATCGGGCGCCACAATGTCCCAAAAAGTTTGAAAAAAATGTCCTCCAAAGCCATCGGGGCCCGGGGCCCCATCTCCATTCAGATCAAAAATCGCGGATTTAATTTCATCCCGCAGAGGGAGGCGCAACAAAGCATTATTGTCTTCCTCCGAGACTACAGACGGAATGGTGCGAGACACCAACTTGCTAGTAATACAGTTGTTGTCAACACTGAAAATGTTCTGAAAATAATGCAGTACGTGTTGCTCAATGTCAGTTTGCTCGGTAATTGCTGTGTGACTGTCATATAGAAGAGTAATCGGCATGGTTGCTGCCCGGAACTTTGCTAATTTATGGAAGTATGCCGTATTTCGGTCCCCATTTATAAAAGATTGATCTCTAGCCATCTCCTTCCATAACAAATCCTGGTAATTTAACGCCCTCGTAAGAATTAATTGAGCATTCAAATCATGTGCATAAAGATCATCCGTAAAGCCTGCGGTGTCAATTAAAATCTGAATACGGTTCACCTCATCTATCGAACCTGTCTATCCACATCCCCAAACACGGTGCGGTTCCAAACCTTGAAAACTTGCTTCAAACTCTTGAGCTTCAGTTGCAACCTCAACATACCACTGCCTCTAACTAGGTTAGACCAGTTACTACTAACCAGCTCTCGACAGTCTTCATGGGTGGTCCAGGTCTTAAAGAACTTGAAAGGTACAACGTGTTTAACCAAAGCTACGTCCGCTGACAGTAGGAGAGGGTGGTGATCGGATTGGTGTCGAGCTAAAGCGCAACAACTTGTTCGGTCCCAGAGAGAAATCCAGCCATCGTTACAAATTGATCTGT
>Ga0228710_1007573_pt1 | contig 15951 bp, 5 predicted proteins | sample MedpolnodulmetaG_FD_177995 | JGI IMG/M metagenome (GOLD analysis project Ga0228710, IMG submission 177995) | Root nodule microbial communities from Medicago polymorpha collected in Santa Monica, California, United States - pink nodules | ecosystem: Host-associated > Plants > Roots > Nodule... | reverse complement strand
TATTTTGGGGCGCAATTTAGCTTATTGTTAATGGTTTGAATTTTGGGTGCAGAAGGGACATTGGAGCATGAGCTTGCAACAAAGACGAGAAAGGAGGGAAGGGTCGAGGTTCCCTTCACAACGTCCTCCTCGCCAAGAATGGATTCCGAAAGGTGCTGGAGCATCCAGCTCCGCCTCCACCACATCCGCCGCCGCCGCCGCCGCTACCACCACAACCACAATTGTTGACCAACCTACAAGTTTGCACTCTCATGAGAAGAACACTAATAGTGATGGTGGTTCATCCAATCAAGGGGCTGTTGTTGCTCCAACATTTGCTAGGCATAGAAGTAATCACCATGTTTCTCATAGGGTGGAAAGGGAACATGTTGCACATAGGACGGACAGGGATCATGTTGCTCACATGGTGGAGAGAGAACATGTTGCTCATCGCATGGAAAGGGAACATGTTGCTCATCGTCTGGAGAGGGAACATGTTGCTCATCGTGCAGAGAGGGAACATGTTGCTCATCGTGTGGAGAGGGAACATGTTGCTCATAGGGTGGAAAGGGGTAGAGGGAGGAGTGGGAATATGGCGGGGAGGCAATATGCATCGAGGGACTCTAGCTTGCCTCAATTAGTGCAGGAGATTCAGGAGAAGCTCACGAAAGGTACTGTGGAGTGCATGATTTGTTATGATATGGTTCGTAGGTCCGCACCTATCTGGTCTTGCTCCAGTTGCTACTCTATCTTTCACCTGAATTGCATCAAGAAGTGGGCTCGTGCGCCCACCTCAGTTGATTTATCAGCGGAGAAGAATCTAGGGTTTAACTGGCGGTGTCCTGGTTGTCAGTCTGTGCAACATACGTCTTCAAAGGATATTAAGTATGTTTGCTTTTGTGGGAAGAGGGTAGATCCTCCATCTGATTTGTATTTGACACCTCATTCGTGTGGCGAATCGTGCGGGAAGCCTCTTGAAAAGGAGGTGTTTGTTACTGAAGAGAGAAAGGATGAGCTTTGCCCTCATGCTTGTGTCTTGCAATGCCATCCGGGTCCGTGTCCTCCGTGTAAAGCATTTGCCCCTCCTCGTTTGTGCCCTTGTGGGAAGAAAAGAATTGCTACTCGCTGCTCTGATCGGCAGTCGGATCTTACCTGCGGTCAGCGCTGTGATAAGCTTCTTGATTGTGGACGTCATCGCTGTGAAAATGTATGCCATGTGGGTCCTTGTGATCCTTGTCAGGTGCTAATTGAGGCCTCTTGCTTTTGTAGTAAAATGACACAGGTGCTTTTTTGTGGGGAGATGGCTATGAAAGGTGAATTTGAAGCAGAAGGTGGAGTTTTTTCTTGTGGTTCCAATTGTGGAAATGTGCTTGGCTGCGCTAATCATGTCTGCCGTGAGATTTGTCATCCGGGAAACTGCGGTGAATGTGAATTTTTACCAAGTCGGGTCAAGACATGCTGTTGTGGGAAAACAAAGTTGGAGGATGAACGCAAGAGTTGTGCGGATCCGATACCTACCTGCTCAAAAGTATGCAGCAAGACCCTTCTTTGTGGGGTACATGCTTGTAAGGAGACATGCCATGTCGGGGAATGCCCACCATGTAAGGTCCTAATTTCACAGAAATGTCGTTGTGGCTCAACTTCCAGAACTGTGGAATGCTATAAAACAACAACTGAGAATCAGAAATTTACTTGTCAAAAGCCGTGTGGGGCAAAGAAGAATTGTGGAAGGCACCGATGTAGTGAAAAGTGTTGTCCATTGTCTGGTCCAAATAATGGTTTGACTAGTCCGGATTGGGATCCTCACTTTTGTTCCATGCTGTGTGGGAAGAAGCTGAGATGTGGCCAGCATGTGTGTGAAACGTTGTGTCACAGTGGTCATTGCCCACCTTGTCTTGAAACGATCTTCACTGATTTAGCATGTGCTTGTGGTATGACTTCAATTCCTCCTCCCCTACCTTGCGGTACAATGCCTCCCTTGTGTCAGCTTCCATGTTCAGTTCCTCAGCCGTGTGGCCATTCAGGCTCTCATAGCTGCCATTTTGGAGACTGCCCTCCTTGTTCGGTGCCTGTGTCAAAAGAATGTGTCGGTGGCCATGTCATTCTTAGGAACATACCTTGTGGCTCAAATAATATTAAATGCAATAATCCCTGTGGAAGGACTAGACAATGTGGTTTACATGCATGTGGAAGATCATGTCACTCCCCACCTTGTGATACTCTACCTGGTTTTGTGAAAGGTTTACGAGCGCCATGTGGACAGACATGTGGTGCTCCAAGGAGTGGCTGCCGGCATATGTGTATGGCTCTCTGTCACCCTGGATGTCCTTGTCCCGATGTAAGATGTGAATTCCCCGTTACAATTACTTGTTCTTGTGGCCGCATATCAGCGAATGTTCCTTGTGATGTTGGTGGTAATAATAGTAATTATAATGCTGATGCGATATTTGAAGCTTCGATCATTCAAAAATTGCCCATGCCACTTCAACCAGTCGATGCAAATGGCCAAAAAGTTCCTCTTGGACAAAGAAAGCTGATGTGTGACGAGGAATGTGCTAAGTTGGAGCGTAAAAGGGTTCTTGCTGATGCCTTTGACATCACTCCAAGTCTTGATGCTCTCCATTTTGGTGAGAATTCTTCTTTTGAGTTGCTTTCTGACACGTTTAGACGTGATCCAAAGTGGGTTTTGGCTATTGAGGAGAGATGCAAAATATTAGTACTTGGGAAAAGCAAAGGAACTACACATGGTTCGAAAGTCCATGTCTTTTGTCCTATGATAAAGGATAAAAGAGATGCAGTGAGAATGATTGCTGAGAGATGGAAGCTTGCAGTGAACGCTGCTGGCTGGGAGCCAAAGAGATTCATCGTAATTTCTGCCACTCAAAAATCTAAGACCCCAGCTCGTGTGCTTGGTGTTAAGGGTACCACAACTCTAAATGCGCCACTTCCTACTGCATTTGATCCCTTGGTTGACATGGACCCGAGGCTTGTTGTCTCGTTTCCAGACTTGCCAAGGGACGCTGATATTAGTGCCTTGGTTTTGAGATTCGGTGGTGAATGTGAGCTTGTTTGGTTGAACGACAGGAATGCTTTGGCTGTCTTTCACGATCCTGCCCGAGCTGCAACTGCGATGAGGAGGTTGGATCACGGAACAGTTTATCAGGGTGCTGTTTCGTTTGTCCAGAATGCTGGAGCATCTGCTGCGTCTTCGGTTACCAGTGCTTGGGGAGGAACGAAAGAGGGAGGAGGACTGTCAACACTGAGAAGCAATCCATGGAAAAAGGCAGCGGTTCTCGACCCAGGTTGGAAAGAAGATTCTTGGGGCGATGAACAATGGACTACTACCAGTGATTCTGCGAATATCCAACCATCAGTTCTGAAGAAAGAAGCGCCAATACCTGCTTCGTTGAATCCTTGGAATGTTTTGAATCATGAATCGAGTTCGAGTTCATCATCGGCAACTGTCATAAGAAGTGTAGCTTCTGGAAAACAAACTGAAAGAGGCGATGTCTCAACTAAGGTGGAGCCTTCTGCAGGTGGCGCAAATGAAGGAAACTCAGATGCAACAGAAGCTGCTGAAGTTGTAGATGATTGGGAGAAGGCTTTTGAATGAGAGAAAGTAATGAAGAACAAACAAAAATTACAATCTTTTTTATTGTTAAAAAATTTATTTTATACTGTTGAAAAGTAGACATGCATGAGGTTTATGGTATCTTCTTGCCATGTTTTGTCAGTTTTGGCAAGTTGAGGTTATTTTCCTCATTTAGGTAAATGCTTAAAAATTCAAACTCATTGGATCCTCTTACCCAGACTGAGCAATGGGATATTTGACTAAAGGGAAAAATTGCATTTTGTTAGTGCTCTATATTTTCTCAAAGTGCATTGACCCAGTTCATGAATTCTTGTTTTGATTTTATATTCATTGAAGATATCATATGAAGTCTGCAAGTGTTTCCTTTGTGCCAATATTACATTGTCATTGACAAAGTCATTGGCACTTTTTTTTGGGTTAATTATGTTATTGGTGCCAAATAGTCACCGACTTTGTTGATGATTAATATCTCCTGGGTAACGTAACTGGTCACCTTTGGCGTGATCTTTCATTCTAATTTTATTTTTTTCATTTGCAATATTTGAATTCAAATACTATGTTTAAGAAAACCGAGTCCAGTTCATTTTGAACTAATGGAATATTGGTCAGATTGTAAAGGTTTGAGGTGTCCTTAAAATAATGTCATATTGTGATTTTTTCTGAAACAATTTGCAAATGATTTTAACATTTTGTAGATAGAATAGTTTGCAAGATCCATTCAAGTCACAAGTCTAATACAAAAATTGTATATCTACATCTTTCTATTCAAGTAATGGATATTCATATAACATAAATTTGATTCATGCTCCTGGTTTGGGTTTATGTTTCCTTCTTGTCTCCATTCTCTGTGGGGTGGTTGTTTCCGTTCGTCCTCCGACGGATAATGGTGTTCTCTTGTGGAGTATGGGGTTGGGTGTGATTGTTTGGTGTTTTTGGTGGTTGTTTTGTTCCTGTTTTATTTTATTGCCTGGTTGCGGTTTAGTGCCTTTGCTGTTTCATTTTTGGGGAGCTGGATGAGTGTCAAGCATGGAGCTCTCACACCCTTGATTGCATTTTGTCACCATTGCAAATAGCCATGTATTATTGTTGATTGTATTATTGTTGAACTCCCACACAACAGCAGAAATCAAAATTTGTATTATTGTTGATTGATTTGTAAATAAATAAAGAGCAATGTATATCATGTGATGAAACTAGGTTTAGTTGATTTTTTTGACTCATTAGATATTATTGATTAGACAATTTTTTATTTTTTTTAAAAAGAATTGATTAGACAATATTTTTAAATGAAAACAATCTGCAATCTGTGTGAAGCGGTTGGTGGAAAAAAGGTCAAGTTAAATTTTCCAAAATTAGTTTGGTGTGTTTCAAGTTTAAGGGTTTAGTATATAAATTGTTCATCTTTTACTAAGTTTAGTTTGAATTGACTTATTAGTTTTAAGTTTATAAAAGATAGTGTATAAGTTTATAAAAGATAGCGTATGTAAATAAATAAACCTATATATTAATTCATAAGTTCTTACTAACAAAAATTATATCTTTATAAACTATTTTTTTTATACTACCTTAAACCATATTAGAGGATCTGGGATACTCTAACTCTTGAGATATATATATAGTCTTCGAAATCCTCTAAGAAAAATATATAGTCTCCGAAAAGATTTATGACTAAGACAAAGGGTGGCAAAGGTTGGTCAGAGTCTATTTTATGAGTGGTGTGTTGATCAGTTGTATTGTTTATTAAGGGATTATTTAATAACATTTATATTTTTTAGGTGGGTCTCTTAAACAAAGTGTTATTTTTTTGTGTGTTAGTTTTCGATTTTTGGGGAAAATAGACCCTAATAATATGACGTTTGGTCATAAAGTAAGTATAATCTGATAGAAAATTGTCTCATCCGAAAATCAAATTCAAATTCTCTCAAATAATTTTTGTCCTTTGCTTGAGTTTATTAATCATTTGAAATTTGTCACTTACAAAAATGTGATTTTTCTATGATGCAACGGATTGAGTTCTTTTTTAACTCAATTTTTAATGAATTTTTGCTAACTTATCCAAATAAAAAAAATTGGATATGCAACTAACCACAACTAATAATACATTAGGATTCCAACACCAATACAAAAACAAAGCAAGACTAAGAGCATATCTAAACCAAATCTATATTGAAAATAAAATAAAAAGTGGAGTACACTTATATCAAATATTCAGCTCTCACAACTTTTTTTTTTTTTTGAAGGAAGCTCTCACAACTTATTTAATAAATGATAACCGACTAGACATATCAAAGAGGAGATCAAAACTATAAATACTATCGTCAGAGATGAAGTGAAATTTTTTTAAGTAGTGTAAGGAACACATATATAATGTTACAAAAATAAAATATGTATGTGTGTGTATATATAATAACATTTATTTTTAAAAGTATAAATATACATTATAATTGTTCTCTACAATTTTTCATATTTTTGATACATTGAATGATTTTTTTTATTCACATGTCAATAAAAATCAACGAATTGAGAAGGAAATTAAAGTTCTTGGTCTTTGTGTGATAATGTGTTCGTTGCATGTATTGAGAAATTTGAGGATTCTCATTTTTTTACCCGAACTTGGGTCTTTGGTAAAAATAATTTTTTTTAATATTTTTGTATAAAGACAGGTGAAACTATTCATTTAAAAACTCACATACATAAGTGAAAATCCCATATTCAAACTCGGATCATGGCATCTAACCTATCAATTGTTAATTGGATAATTTTCTTTTATAATTTTAATGTAGCCTTAATAATTTAGTTAAACTTCACTATTGTTCCCTCTTTTTGTTCCATAATGTATATATGTATTATTTTTCTTTATTTTTTTCTTCCAAAAGTGGTAAGGGCAAAGGCCCACATACTATTGTATATGGGGTCGCTCCTGACTATCGTCGGATTCAAGAACATGAGGTAAAAAAAGCGTTGAAAAGGATGAGTAATAACATGGTAAGTGTGTCAGACAACATATTTGAAGTGTGAAATTTTTTAGAGACAGAGAAATTGTGTGGCTCACCAAAATTTCTAACAAGATTATAGGGACAAAAAAAAAAACCAGGTGATTGAAGAAGAAAAACTTTAATTCCAATCTATAAGAAAAGGGGGGTTATATAAATTGCGCGAATTATAGCGATATTAAACTTATGAATCATACCATGAAGTTACGGGAAAGAGTGGTTGAATGAATATTAAGAAATGAGACTCGATTTACTAATAACCAATTTGATTTTATGTCCGGGACGTCGATTATGGAGGTGATATACTTACTTCGTGTGTTGGAGCGATATTGGATGGATAAAAAACACTTGCTCATAGTTTTCGTTAATTTAGAGAAGGTGTATGATAGAGTGCCTAGAGAGATTTTGTGGAAAGCTCTAGAGAAGAAAAAGTTTAGGATTGCATATATTAGAGCTATCAAGGATATGTATGAGAGAGCTTCGTCTAGTGTGAGGACGTAGGATGGGGCTACCGATAATTTTTCCATAACCATACGATTGCATCAAGGGTCAACCATAAACTCTTACTCGCTCCGTTGCCACTTATAAGTAAATTTAACTTTTTAAGTTCATTCAATTAATGATGTATGTGGTCCGGACCACATACATCATTAATTGAATGAACTTAAAAAGTTAAATTTACTTATAATTAGCAAGAGAGGGGGTATCTTTTTACTTTATTTTTTGGGTGTACTTACTAAACACATTAAAGAGTTAACACCGATATGTATGTTTTTTGTAGATGATGTAATCTTGCTTGGAGAGTAGATGGAGAAATTCAATGGGAGGTTAGAGACTTGGAGACAAACCTTATAAGCATGTGGATTTCGTCTGAGTATAAGTAAGATAAAGTATATGGAATGTAACTTCAGCAAAAGACGAAGTAGTTTTTCCTTGGAGGTAAAAGTTGGACATCATATCATACCCAAAGTTACACTGTTTAAATATCTTGGGTTCATAGTACATAATGATGGAGAAATAGAAGAAGGTGTAAATCATCATATTCAAACCGAGTTGTAGAAATGGAGAAGAGGCTCATGTGTTTTATGTGACAATAAAGTACCACTTAAGTTCAAATGAAAATTTTATCGGACAATTGTCAGATCGACGATGTTGTTTGGCATAGTGTGTTGGGTGGTTAAGAACCAACGCGTGAATAAACTAAGCTAGCGGAGATGAGGATGTTGTGTTGGATGTCTGATAAGATTAGAGTGGATAATATTAGGAATGACACTATTGGAGAGAGTTGTGGTAACACATATAGTAGAAAAGCTGATAGAAAATAGACTAAGGTGATTTAGGCATGTAGAGAGGAAACTTGTATATGTTGTAGTAAGGAGAGTTTATCAGATGGAAGAGAGTCATATCAAAAATATAGAGGAAGACCTAGAACAACTATAAGAAAAACTATTATAAATGATTAATATATTAATGAGTTGGATCTAAATATGATTTATGATATAATATTAAGATGTAATTTAATCCATAGAACTGGCAGGATAAAGCTTAATTAATAGTTGTTGTTGTTGTACACTTATACATATTACTTTTAAAGGGAATTTCTTTTTGTCTATGAAAAAGAAGAAAAAAAAACGTTTTTGCTTTCAAAAGAATTCTGAATCTTTAGATTCATCTAACGATTGGAAATTTACTGGTTGTGTGATCGTGTCATTATCTTGACCGTCGTGAATCATTATCCCAAGATGTTGTCTTTCTTGGCAATATTATGCAGTAATGAGTACGGAGTACAAATTATTAAAGTTAAATTTGTTTTTGGTCGTTATAAATATATCAACTTTTCGTTCTAGTCCTTCTAAAAAATTTCTTCAACTTTTAATTCCTTAAATGTTTTTCATCTTCACTTTTGATCCCTCCTTTAAAGGAAACTCGTGTAAAATTCATAATTTTGAATAAAATTTTATAATATTATAAGAATCTCTTCCAAACAAAATTATAATTTTTTAGCTTAACATGAATTAAATATGAATTATATATTTTTATAGTTAAAAATTCATATTTAATATATGTTTTGTTACAAAAATTTAATATTTTTTGGGAAAGATTTTTACAATTTTGTACACATTTTTGCAAAATTTCATTAAAAAAATACAAAAATTAACTTAAAAATAGGGACCAAAACTAGTGTTTGTAAATTTTATAAGAACTAAAAGTCGAAGAAAAATTTTAGAGGGACTAAAACGAAAAGTTGATATATTTATAGGGGTCAAATACATATTTAACCCTTATTTAATCATCTCATAAATCCATTACTTTTTTTTGAGCAAATCGTAAATCCATTACTTGTTGTAGCACACTATTAATGTTCGTCTATTTAATAATGTTATGCCTTAAAGTGTTACTTAAAATTAATCGTGAAAACTTAGGTCAACATTAATAATTGTTTTTCTCCGTTTTGTTAGATTCAAATACAAACTAAATCTATTTTTAAAAAAAAAATACAAATTAAATCTTATTTTTAAATGAAAATCTAGTGTGTTTAAATAGACAAGAAAATTGTAACTAAAAAAATAGACAAGAAAATATAAAAGTTTGACTATAGAGTGGGCAATATTTTTTTTATGCTTGATGAGAGTGGTCAATATTTATTTTTTTTCTTCTTAATTATTCGGATATATTTTAGAGTACTAACATTATATTGATACTTTTTATGCCTCATAGAATTTATTGTTCAGGTGGAAGACACTTAGCTCGCTCTGGTTGAGATACATAATGGAGATCAACAGAGCAGTTCTTTTGTTGATATGTGTATCATTAGATCTTGGTGTGATGCGGTGACTGATATGAATTATGGTAATGATCATACATTCGATGATTTTGAACACGAATTGAGAACGAATAATTCTGTAGTTGAGACAGACTCTAACTTGTCAAACTTTAGCAAAAATGTTATTCATGATATGCAAGTTTTAGGACTTGTTCCATTTGTGGCCCAACAAACTATGAATTTTTTGAGTGATTCTTGGGCTAACATGGGTGAGAAAGAATAAACTGTTGATTTGACAAGAGACACATGCCAACCATTTCAACTAGTGGTCCCAAGAAAGAGACGCGAGCAAATGTTTTAAGGTGGGTGCTTCTAGCCGTTCGTCTCGCTAGCTCTTTAGCGAACTCTTGTTTTTTTCTCTATTTTTTCTTTTCTTGTATCCGCTTTTAATTTTCTTGAGGGTTTTGGTTTTGTCCCTCCTCAATCTTTGTATTTCTTTCTTTTTATATATGATTAGGGTTCTGCAGCAGAAGACCCTCTAGACCCCTTTCTTTTGTTTAAACAAGAAGAATTTATTGTCCATTTTTTATTAGGTTATTTTCTATTTTTACGCATTTCTTGGAAAGAGATTGTTATCATCTCATTGAAATACTCTTGAGTCGTTAAAAAGTGTATTGTTGGTATCTTTTACTCCCTCCGTATTTTATTATGGGTATTGCTAACTTATGTCTTTAAGACACATGTTAAGAAAATAAAATTCTCTTAAATAAACTATTTCTAATAAACTTAATCCACGTATACTAAGTAACTATTCCTATATTTAATTCACTAGCTTGTGCCTTAAGGGCACAAGTTGACATTTGCCTTTTATTATAAATGGTTTTGACATTTAGAAAGAGAAATTATAAGCAACTTTACAAATTATCCCTTATTAATGATATGGGAAAATGAGATTAAAAGAATGGAAAGAAAAAAGAGTAATAAATGGTAAATGGTGTGAGAGAAAAAAAAATCACTAATGATACATTGGAATTGTAAAACAACTTATAATGAAACCAAATTTTCATTATATTGACTTATTTCAATGGTAACATCATGTGTTCTCGATGATATATTTAGATAATAAAACAATTTAATTATTTTCTTAAAAATTATGCACAAATCTTAAACGACTATTATTTTAAGATTGAGAGAGTAATTATTTGGGATTGATTCACATGATATTAACACTTAATCTTTTTGCAAGTTCTTTACCAACTAGAGGAAACAGTACTCTAATTTATCCTGACCGTGTCTAATTACATTGATCATCAAATTTCGTCTCTAAGAACATGACTTTGATGATGAAATTTTTGTATTTACATTTACGATATGACTCATCCTTGTATGGAAGAAGGTAATAGTTTTGAAATTTTTTTGTCTTTTAAATTCATTTTTCATCTCTATGTACAACATTGTACATTTACTTAAACGCATAGGAAAAAAAAATCTAAGCTGAAATTTCCTATATCATTTGTCGACCGCAATTTATTTGTTTTTTATGAGAAGAGAAATGATATTTGTACAACTATTTTTTAACAACTTTTGAACAACTTTCTCTCTCATACTCACATGTTACTCTCATCCTCTCTTTTCCTTTTTCTCTCTCCATTGTTTTTGACCTATAAAAAGAGAGAAAAACAAGGTTGTCAATAAAGTTGTCATCAAATAGATGTCCAAATATCATTTCTCTTATGAGAAACATCACTTGTTTGATTTGTTTGCCACCAAATACGATGAATAATATGTAAAGATACTTTGTCAAAAAAAAAATGTAAAGATACTTGATATGAAAAAGTTGATCGTGTAACAACCCTAATATTAATTTTTCCATACAATTTGAATTGAACAAAACCTTATAAATAATTTTCCGTTAATTGTTGTTCAAAAAAGTACTTTTTTCTATGATGGTTGTGTGTCATTGTCGATATATATTTTGTTTTGCGAAATACAAAATATACATAAATCTATCTAAAAAAATAAATAAATGTGACATAAATCTCAGAAAAAAGGGGGAAGAGTATGGCAAAAGATAACACATCCCTCTATAAGAAAATGACTTATCATGGATTTTGAATGACCTAAAAGAAAACAAAGAAACAACTGGTAGTTTCTTTGTTTGTTGGTCCATGATTTTGTACTAGAGAGAAATTAAAAGAAAAGACTGCACATGTAGATAACATGGCACAAGGATAAAATAAATACAAAACGTGGTTACATGCCATCTTGGCACAAGGATAAATATTTTTTTTTTTTGGTAGATTGACGAGATGGCAAAGCCATCATAAACTCACACACACAAAGTGGAGGTACCGGGATTCGAACCCCAATCATAATGTCCGGCCTAACAATTTCGGCAATTTAGGCACAAGGATAAATAATATTTGTGCAACAACAAATAACATGACACGATGATAAAGAAAATGCACAAACAAATAACATGACATGATGATAAAGAAAATGCACAAGAATTTATCCATCATGTTTCAACTTTAAATATATAGAAATTATAGCGACTTTTTGCCTAGAAAAGACATATCCCGAAATTTAAATTTAAATTGAATAAGTTTGTAATTTTTCAACTGATGCCAAGTACTAGCAACGATTTTGGAGAAAATAGTTTTTAACCTCAATAAAAAAGTACAAAACAATTGCACCATATTTAATGAATAGTTGGGAACATCGAAGATTTACAAACAAATGACCAAGTTATATTGAGTAACTCAACTTATACTATTCTTTTTTGTTCCCTTGTAATCGTTTCATATTCTCAACTATTCATTTATTTGATCAGATTTAATCTTGATCTTGTCAGTGTCTATACTTCTTTGCAAATCAAACTTATGTCTAGTGCATCCCTCAATTCAACATCCTAATCACAATCGACATTTTTGCATAGAAATTTCACAATCTTTGTAGATACAAACATTATAAATATTATTACTTGACTGAAGTTTAGTACACTTGTTAAATTATTTATGGGAACGCATCTCTTTTCTTGCTCACTTAAGATTATTAGTGTAAAATAAAACACAAGAAATTAACAACTTATAATAAATGATTCCATCATATTCCTACTCAAACAATGAAATATTATCTCTCTTGAGATTGTTATTGTTATCTCTCTTGAGATTATTGTCTACTCCACTATCGATATAGGGAGGAGCTTATAGATTCTCTTAATTTTTTCTTTCGTGTGTTATCAATCTCATCCTTAAACTTGTCCACTCACATCTTTTATTTTAAAATAGTACTTTATTGATGACTAAATTTGACAAATGCATCAAACTGTTTTCAAATAATAAAATAGTAAGTAAAATCGTCTCCACATGGATTGTCGTTGCAACTAGAAAACTAGCTATACTTATTATAACAGAAAATAAAAACGAAATAAATTAAATAAAAGCGAGTAAATTGAGGGAAAGTTTGCAAGTTTGATTTGATTGCGCAAAGAACTTGGCGGTGGTTAGGATTCTTCGAATCGATCCTCTCTACTTCCTTGTTGGATTAAAGACAAATAATTATAAGTTATGAGATAAGGGCTTTATTTTAAGTGACGAGTTTGTGAGATTATTGCGTCCCTCTAGCTGTCAAGTTGCGCTTGCTGCTTACAATAAGGTTATAAGGTTAAACATGGTCTGCAGGTATAAGGTCGTTAATCCTACAAGGTCTATATGCCTACGTAAGGTTGTTAGAGATGTGCCTTACTCTCTCAGAGGTAATTGAAACATAAAAGAATTGGTATTCCTAAATTTTCATCTAAAGACTCCAACTTCGTCTATGAATCTTAGAAGTACATCACTTACCCTTTCTTACCTTAGTAGTTCTATAAACGACTAGATCTATGTTGTCTACCTTACCAAGAAAAAAGAATAAAGTTTATGCAATGTTCAGAAAGGAATGACCAAAGGTGTCAGCTTAGGATCACTGTTTGCGCTCCCTATTTTTATGTTCAATTAAAGTTCACTAGGTGTGTCACACTCAATAGGATTCCTAAAGACATTAAGACTTCTTTATAAAAAATTAGATAAATCCCAAAACATAATTGAATAAAAGATTATGTTTTGGGATTTATCTTTCCACAACTTGTAATGTCTTTAACGACCTCTTGAATTTTCATTCATTGTAAATATTGAGTTATATGAATCAAATCACCCCGATTTAATTTGGTTGAGTCATGTAGTTCACTAGGGATCTATTAGTTCAACTAGTGATATTGTAACCTTCTCGATTCGAAGACATAGTCAATATTTAGAAAATTGTTAAAAACTGACCTCGTGAGCTAGCTCAGTTGGTAAGAGGACAATGCATGATATATCTAAGGTCCGAGGTTCGAACCCCGACCACGCCAAAAAAAGAAAATTGTTAAAAACTAAGTTAGGATCGGACACCCTTTACCATGCGTGAAATGTAATATTGATGAAGCACGTTGCCCTGGGTTTTCAACTTGTGGAGGAAATTTCAGAGATCATAATGCGAATTATGTAGGTGGTTTTTCCGAGTCCTTTAAAAGTGTTGATGCTTTCAGAGATGAAATTAAATGTTCTATGTTTATAGAATTAGATTCTAGCAAAGATTGAACGGGATTTTGGCTTGAATGTGACTCATTTTTGATTATCCAAACTTTTTGTAATATTTCTTTGGGTCTCTCATATCTTCTAACAATGCAATAGTTTCGAGGACAAATTGGCTCATCATGGTTTTCATATCACTGGTGTGGTGTGTTCTAACACTCTTTTCAACTCATTATTTAATTGGAGAAAATCTATGTGGGTTCCACAATTTTGTTTGAGACTCATTCCAAAGTTTGTGATCTACATAGATTCACCAAATAAATGAGTGAATATTAGAGAGAGTGTTAGAAATAGAGTGATTCTAACCCTACTCTTCTGATAAGGTTTTTAAATAGATACATAATATTGATCCTTTGATTTGTACCCTTGGGTATTGACTTCCAAGTCTCTTTATCCATATTTTTTTAATTCAGAGTAACAACTAGTGGGGTGCTACAAATAAAATATGGTAGTTGTGGGGTACCAACATAAATGAGATGTCATCTCCACCATGTAATGAGAACCACAAGGACATGCCCTAGCCTAAAAAAATTCACAAATATAATAAAGTATCAGTATATGAGTAAGAGTGGGGGTGGAACATAGAGAGATACATACCTTGTGAGTTTGCCAAGAGCTCTTTATATATGGTCGAGGAGACCGTTATGTGGTAATGGTGAGAAAGCTGTTATGAAAGTCGTCCATAAACGTGGTTGGGACATTATGATGCGAACAAGATCTAAGGTAACAAAGAGATGAATTCTTCTCTTTACCCAACATAAATTGCTCGATCCCAACAGAATTATCCATTTTGCCCTTGCGTGACATAACTCACGAAGAGTAATTTTTTCGAACAAAACCCAGTAGTCCATATTCACACTCCATTTTTCTTTCCCCCCCCATCTCCAAAAACCCAAAAAGTGTGAATTTTTGGGTCAAAATCTTCATTGCAAATCGTCAGGAAGCAAGTTTCTACGCTCATCAAGCATCAAAGAACAGGTAATGTATCCTCAAATCTGAAAATGGTTGAAAATGTTGCGAATGATTTCGTTGAACCGAAACCGGGCAAAATTGAAGCTTCTGGCGTACCATCCGGCGATGTCAAACCAACTAAAGATGTGAAGTTTAAAGTGAAAATTCCTTTTCAAGCTCACATTATTTACAACCAAGCAAAACCGGTACCTACCGGTAACTTTGAAGTAAAGCCTAAACTGGTACCTACCGGTCTTCGTGTTATTGAAATAAACACCAGGTCATTTTTTACAACAAATGAAAGATGGAAAGATCAAGAAGAATTACTTGGTTGGGTTCGTTGACAAGCGGCAAGGGCCGGTTTTACTATTTCTATAGATAAATCTAGTACAATAAGGCCATACATGACGATGCAATGTGAAAGGAGTGGTGAATACAAGCCACCTAAGACGAGGAAGAAACCGAAGCTTGATGGCACGTGCTCAAGGTAATGTAATTGTCCGTTTAGGTTTAAATGCTTCTTTGAAAAAAAATACACAAGATTGGTGGATTGCAATGCTTTGTGGAACTCACAACCATGACTTGGTGAAGGTGAGAAAAACCACAAGAAGGGGGGGTTGAATTGTGTTTTTGGAAACTTCTTCTTTTACGTTCTAGATAACTGTCCCCAGGTTCAGAGTCTGAAGTAGTTCAGAGTCTGAGTGAGTTCAGAGTCTATGTGCAGCGGATAATGTAAAGAACAGAAGAAGAAAGAACACAATCAATTATACAGGTTTCTTCCACAAACCGGAAGTAGTCCTGTCCTCCTTGCACTTCCAAGGAGAGTTCCACTAAAATGTAATCTCAAATTACAAGTTGCTCAATCACACAAGAAAGAGACTTATCTTTGCTCAAGGACACCTCCAAGAGACTTCTATGCTCAATCACAACTAAAAGAGACTTTTATGCTCAAGGACAACTCCAAGAGACTTCCTTTGCTCAATCACAACTGAAAGAGACTTCTAAACAATTACAAAGAATTGAATACAGTTTGAATACTTGATATACAATCAGAGGTAT
>Ga0228710_1007570_pt1 | contig 15956 bp, 9 predicted proteins | sample MedpolnodulmetaG_FD_177995 | JGI IMG/M metagenome (GOLD analysis project Ga0228710, IMG submission 177995) | Root nodule microbial communities from Medicago polymorpha collected in Santa Monica, California, United States - pink nodules | ecosystem: Host-associated > Plants > Roots > Nodule... | reverse complement strand
CTATGTATTTGATTGTTTAGTTATGAGTAGCTAAACTCTTAGATTGATTAAGCCATGAGATGAATCTTTGTGATCTGTGATGGTGTAATTTGTTAAGAACTCTCTTTAACATCAATGAAAACCTAGTCTTTATTCAGAATTATTTGTGCTTAATGCTTTTCTTATAATTGTTTGTATGACTACTAACCCTAGCTTCTTTCAACCATATAAATTGATCTTAGGAATTGAATGACTACTAACCCTAACTTTTAATCCTGAAATAGTAATTCTGTTTAATTCAACATAGGAATCTAGAGATAGGAAATTGAGAGTTATGACTTATGAATTAACGTTCTCACCATGCTTCCGCAGTTATTCAATCGGTTTAAGAGATTAAAAGGTTACAACTTAGGAAAGGGTTTTGAGTCAAGAGATTGATCAAAACCACTTAGTTAATCCGTCGTAAAGCAAGGTTAATTTCTTTGAGATAGAAGATTCGAAAGGCTTGATCATCTGTTTTAATTCAATTACCAAACCATTTTATTTACTTTGTTTAAGTTTTATGCAACCAAATCCAACTACCTAGGGCAACCTGAATTTAATATATCCTTTATTTTAACGTTTTTGTCAAGTAGAAATTGAAACAGTCCTTGTTGATACGAACTTATAAATTTTATTACTTCGATATATTTTTAGTACACTTGCTAAAAGTCTATCAAGTTTTTGGCGCCGTTGCCGAGGATTGTTGAATCATTTCAACTTGGCAATTTTGTCAATACTAGTTTTTTATGTCAATACTAGTTTTTTAGTATTATTTGTGTTCTTTTTGTAATGTTTTGAGAGTCAAATGCTTGTATACATGATTCAATAGCTCAAGATTCATAAAAGAGAAGTTTTGTACAAATTGGAGAAGAATGCAAGAATTTAGCTATTGGGTCGTGCCACGATGGACCTCAATCGTGGCACGTTTGAAGCGTGGAATTTACCTGAAGATGCTGGAAAAATCGTTGCACGATGGATGTGTAACGTGCCACGATGGTTGAGTAAATTTGCTGCCACGTAGTATTAACATCAATGAAAACCTAGTCTTTATTCATAATTATTTGTGCTTAATGCTTTTCTTGTGATTGTTTGTATGACTACTAACCCTAGCTTCTTTCAACCATATAAATTGATCTTAGGAATTGAATGACTACTAACCCTAGCTTTTAATCCTGAAATAGTAATTCTGTTTAATTCAACATAGAAACCTAGAGATAGGAAATTGAGAGTTGTGACTTATGGATTAACGTTCTCACCATGCTTCCGCAGTTATTCAATCGGTTTAAGAGATTAAAAGGTTATAACTTAGGAAAGGATTTTGAGTCAAGAGATTGATCAAAACCACTTAGTTAATCCGTCGTAAAGCTAGGTTAATTTTTTGAGAGAGAAGAGAGCCAAATTACTCATAGTGAGCAATAGAGGATTTGAAAGGCTTGATCATCTGTTTTAATCCAATTATCTAACCATTTTATTTACTTTGTTTAAGTTTTATGCAACCAAATTCAACTTCCTAGGGCAACCTGAATTTAATACATCCTTTATTTTAACATTTTTGCCGAGTAGAAATTGAAACAGTCCCTGTGTATACGAACTTATAAATTTTATTACTTCGATATATTTTTAGTACACTTGCTAAAAGTCTATCATACACCATGTGTTTGATATAATACTTGTTATGTGTTCAAGCAATGATATTTGAACATAAAAATTTTGACAACTTATGTGACATCCTATAAAAGCAAGTGTTAATTTGGTTAAGAGAGAGAAAGAAAAAATTATTATAAAACTCTCATAAGTTGTTTTTAGTGTGATTTTATAAGTTGTAAAAATTTCAATGTTCAATTATTTAGTTAAAAAAATAATAGTTCCATTATAATCGAGATCCTAACAAATGGCAACAATCTTTTTTTAACTAAATAAACATGGCAACACAAGGCTTCCTTAAAAAAATAGTCATCAATAGTCATATATTTTGTACTTGCAACAAAAAGCCGTACAAAGGTACTAACAAATAAACAAAGTGATATTTATTATTTACTGAGTCAAAAAGTTAGATTTTCTTAAGCAAAAAAATAAAGTAAACTAACTACACATTATAACGCCTCAGAAATCGTTCATCAAACTAACTTCACATACATCACTTCATTTCAACCCTAATTTCTCAGCAACAACAAAACCTCTATAAATAGAAGCCACCATTATCAAAGTCAAAGGTGCACTTTTTCACTCTAACAAATTTGAAAGCTAGCTAGGTTACACAATTTTATTCTTATTTTATAAGATAGTTTACACAAAAATTAATTGTTTGCAATTTTTTTCAATTTCTTTAAATTGTTTTATTTCTGTAACATTTGAATGAGTCAAGGGCCAAATTATCAATTGCAACAACTGGTTAGTCAAAATTCTGTGTATAACCTCAAAATTGAAGAGGTTCAGAGCCAGTTGGGTAATAGAGAGAAATTTCACCATAGTATGAATTCTGTGTATAACCTAAAAAATATGATTTCAACTGAAAGTGAGCAACTTATACAAAACCCTACACCTGATATTAATTCTTCATTTCTATATGGTAACACTAGTGGTAGTGGTAATAATTTGAATGAAACAATGTGTAACAAAACAATCAATGAGGTATGGAGTGAGATTAACCAACAAAAAAATGTAATTGGGTCAATGGATCATAACAATTTGCAACAATCAATTTTAGGAGAAACAACTTTGGATAATTTTCTTACACATGCAAAGGCTATTAATATTGGAAATCAAGAAAATGTTCATGTTATTGGTGATGAAACTCAAGTGCCATTTATTGGAGTTGAACCAAATTTGGCCATGGCTTCACAGCAAGAAGATTGGTTACCATTGCAAATGCAAATGCCAATTCCATTGCAAATGCAAATGCCTTCTATCCGTATCCATCAAGAACATCAAGATCATCATCATCATTGTCATCAAAATCAACCGATAATAGGGTTGTGTCCAGATTTCGGTGTTGCTAATTCGGTTTATGAGAACAAACTTATGGAAATTGGTTATTCAGAAATACCAATCGGGGTAACAACAATGTCATTGTCATCTACATGTTCAGATTCAAAGGGAGTTGATGGTACTAGTGCTGGTGGCGGCGGCGTTGGAAGGAAGCACAAGTACTCAGATGAGATGATGGAAAAAACTATTGAGAGGAAGCAGAAGAGAATGGCGAAGAACCGTGAATCTGCTGCGAGATCAAGGGCAAAGAAACAGGTAACTAAGATTTGTCATTGTGGTCAGGCATAAGCATCAGATTACTCAATGATATTCATTTTATTCTACACATTGTATATTTACCATTCTTTATTTGATACTTTAAGGAACACATAAATAAGTTACAGATGGACAAATTTCGGTTGGAGAAAAAAAATATTGAACTCAAATTGATAAAGGTACACATTTCCATACATTATGTTTAATTTGTTTGTGTTGTATTGATCATGATTTATTCTATATATACTTTATTGTGATGTTCCTAATGCAATATCTCAATTTGTCACATATATTTTGGCCTAAGGTTTGTTGAAAGGAGATTCCTGTTGCCGAGAATCTGATGTAGGTAGTGTATTTATGTAACACATAATTTTTTTTGAATGCATTTATGTACTGAGATGAAACTGTTATTTGAATTTGGATGCATTTAGGTACTTACATGTATGAAAGATATGTGTTTGGGAGTCCGAGTAGCTTCGGGGCGTCAATAGTTTAAACATCCATGATCACTAAGAGACCTTGACACCATATTTTGTACCCCAAACCTCAAGGCATTAGATATATAGTGCATCTCTCTTATATATCTAATGTTTCCTCCTCATAGGTGTGAGTCACCCACATTACTAGCCTGATCCACATTAGGACACACTAGGATCGCGCTCCCTCTCCCCAACTGAGTCGAGCGATGGCTCTAATACCAATTGTACGATAAAATCATATGAAATTAAAACACACTTGTGGAAGTCGCCATGATTACCGTTGCCGAAATCACCATGATGTGAGACTAAGTCTTACTTTGCATGCTCGCATACTCTGGTATTTGAATTTTCAATGGGGCATACCACACACAACCTAACTGTTAGAGTGGTGACAAAGAGAACATAATCTCTATGTTTATAACCTCGTAACATAGTTATCATCCTTCGTGAACCCTAGTGGTTGGGTCTATAGTGAGTTGTACACAAACAAATATTAGATGTACAAAACTTCATTATTATCGATCAAGTTATGAATTAGAACACACTTACTTGTGGAAGTCGTCAGGATTACCCTTGCCGAAATCACTGTGACGTGAGACTAGGTCTTGCTTTGCATGCTCACATACTCTGCTATTTGAATTTTCAATAGGGCATACCGCAAACAAGCTAACCGTTAGAGTGATGACAAAGAGAACATAATCTCTATGTTTATAACCTCATAACTTAGTTATCATCCATCGTGAACCCTAATGGTTGGGTCTATAGTGTGTTGTACTCAAACAAATATTACGTGTACAAAATTCATTATTATTGATAAGTTAAGAAATTAGAACACACTTGTGGAAGTCATCATGATTACCGTTGTCGGAATCCCCGTGATGTGAGACTGGGTCTTACTTTGCATGCTCACATACTTTGGTATTTGAATTTTCAAGGGGAATACCGCAAACAAGTTAACCGTTAGAGTGATGACAAAAGAACATAATCTCTATGTTTATAACCTCATAACTTAGTTATCATCCATCGTGAACCCTAATGGTTGGGTCTATAGTGTGTTGTACTCAAACAAATATTACGTGTACAAAATTCATTATTATTGATAAGTTAAGAAATTAGAACACACTTGTGGAAGTCATCATGATTACCGTTGCCGGAATCCCCGTGATGTGAGACTGGGTCTTACTTTGCATGCTCACATACTTTGGTATTTGAATTTTCAAGGGGAATACGCAAACAAGTTAACCGTTAGAGTGATGACAAAGAGAACATAATCTCTATGTTTATAACCTCATAACCTAATTATCATCCATCGTGAACCCTAATGGTTGGGTCTATAGTGTGTTGTACACAAAGAAATATTAGGTGTACAAAAATTCATTATTATTGATCAAGTTTGGCAGATAAGTATTCCTATGTTTGTTATAAGAGAATAACATTTTGTTCCCAAAAATTGATTCTACCTATGAAATCCGACTTTGTAACTTCTTCTGATCTTATGTTGGGAGGAAAAATTTATTCCCAAAAGTTACTGTGTTGCCCCACTACTACCTACAATTCATACTTTATACCCTTTATTTGCTCTCTCCTAATCACCTCATCGTTTTCTATCTTTTCTCCATTCACTCGCATTTATTTGTTTGTGTTTATTTAACAAATCAATTTTATTAGGTTATTTCTCTAAAAAGATTATTAGGTTAATTAGTATAATCCATTCTATTATCCGTAAACATTTTAGGTTGTTTTGACAAAACTATTTAGGTGACTGCAAGGTTGATGTTTGGTTTTAAAAATTAATTGTGAATAAAACATATGAAATAACAATAAATGGTTAAATAAGTTTTTCGTTCCTATAAAATAACAATAAAGGGTTAAAATGAGATGTCTTCACTCCCACAATTTTTTTGTTTATTTTTGGTTCCTAATGGATATAATTTTGACATTTTTTGAACATAATATGATTATATAAAGGTTGAACATAATAAACAAACATAAAATGGATACAATTTGAACATAAAAGAGTTATAATTTTGACATTTACATGAATATAAAGTGGTCATTAAGGACCAAAAACAAAATAAATGTTTTTGTGAGGATGAAAACATTAAAGTTTAATTTTTTAGGGATTAAAATCAAAATTCACTATATTTATAGGGACGAAAAACTTATTTAAGCCTATAATAAATGTCGTTTTTTTATTAAAAAAAATTGTGGCTCTTTTTTTTTATGGTAAAAAAATTGTGATGGAAAATTTAAACCCACGAATTTATATTTATATTACAATTTGAAGGTTTTTATAATAATAGTTTAGACGTTTTTTTCTTTCTTTTTCTTTTTTTGCTTAAACCTTTATGTGGTTTTAGGAGAAAAGGAAATACGCAATGGAGAGATGAGCAATAACATCCATGATGAACGAACGAGGTCAATGAGTTTAGCCAAATGAAGCTCAGTTTTCATGCTTTCCTTTCTTTTCCATTCCCTCAATTTGGTTTATCACGTATGAGATTGATGGGCTCCAATTAAAGGTTAGCTATTAGCAAATTGGAGTTCAAATTAAAAAGTAAAAAAGATTAAATCTATAATAATAAAAAAAAAAGTGATGAATTGTTGGTTGATTAGATTTATTTTCATCTACATGTATATTGATATTTATGTTAATATTTTTTCTTCTTTATATGCAAATATATCTTCTAATGTGGTTTTTTATGAATATTGCAGAAAGTGGAAGAACAGTTATTTTCAAATCTCACTCCAACATACCAACTACGGCGTGTTAGCTCAGCTAAATTCTAGTTCTCAAGTGAATTTAGAGATCCAATGAAATTTTGTTTTCTCTTGCATCTTAATTTGTTTTAGTTTAGCATGAATAATATATGAGTCAGCCATTGTGTAGGAAAAGAAAGATCATTGTATTACTATTAGGTTTCCCGTCTAACGATATACTCTTTTGGCTTGGACTCTCCTTAAAGACTTAACTCAAAACAGTCGGTGTTTTCATCAAGAATAGGGTTACAGAAGAGGCTTCATATAGGTTGGATTGAGGTACAACATCAAATACTGATTGATGAGTGAAGTCATCAAAGATGTAAGGGCTATCAGCGAATCAGTGCCGATGGAGTGAAGATTGTTGTGTTGTGGTGAGGGAGTATTCCATTTGTTAGAGCATACTTTGCGGGAGCTTTCGGAGATTATCAGGAGCTTATTGTTGGGTTGGTTTTTATCCCAATAGGTGGTTTCTTTCATTGGTGCTTGTTCTTCTGGTGGTAGGCTTTGTTGCCTTTCTTTATTTTTTTGTAAGGGTGGTGGTCTTGTTGCTTGTGTCTTGGTAGGATCCTATCATGAATTGGTTTATTATTTTATATGGTGTTTTTGTCCAAGTCTCTAGCACGTGATCGTGTGAATCCTCCGTAACCCTTCATAGAAGGTGGGTGGAGTCTGCTTGCAGTGATGTTGGGTTGGACCGTTATCAATAAAATTATATTTATCAAAGAAAAAATAGTGAAAGTTGTTGTGAATGTAAGACCTCACGGGTGACAATGTTTCAAGTTTCACATTAAGTGAAAAAGAATGTTCAATTTTCTATTTAAGTTGTGAAGTTCCACCATCTAATGTACTGGAATTTTAGGTTGGATCCTCTTCACATGATTAAGTACCAATACATACTTTTTTTATAAGTATAAATAAAGTTAAAGCCCTTGTGATGTCAACTTTTAGAGAGTGGTAATGTTATGAGTCTTTGATTGAATAAAAGAGAAAGTTCAATGTGGTACCTAAAGGCTTTTCTAGCTAACAGATTGATCTTTTGGTTGAGTTCTCTTCTTAGGCTTAAGTCGTGCCATATATTGGATGCATCTAATTGAATAGTTACTTTATTTACTCATATCAGAAAAGCAGCTCGATTATGGAAAGTGAAGGAAACATATAATCAATAATGTACAATTCCTTTAAAGTATATTAGCATTAGCAAGTCATCTTTATATCTACTCTTTTTAAATATTTATAACTTTAATCACATAAAGTAAGAAACATCTAGGTATTCCAAGAAATTAAAAGTTTGGTGCAATAGTTTTTTATTAGTAAGTAAATGATATTTCTTTTGAATTCATAACTTATTTGTTATTTGTAAATATTTAAATGTCATTTTCACCATCAATAAGTTTTTTTTTTAACAAGTCAAAATGAAATTTATATACCACCAGAGCAGTTCCCTCCTTGCAAGACGTGCAAATGGAGAACTTAGAGAACAACAAGCGCCTTACAAAAATAACAACGAACAAAAAAGAGAACATCTACAAGGTTTAACCCATCAACATCAAAGGATTAATGCATCAATGATGAAAATCGAAAGCTAGATATTGATTATTAGCTTTCAGCCACTAGAACGATGATAATTTAACTCTATCAAGCAAATAAGAAATAGACTTCTCCTTTTGCTTAAAACATCAGTTATATCTTTCTCTCCATATTATGGAAACACGAGCAAGTCTCACATAATGCAATACGTTCCAAACTAAAAGGAAGACTATGATCAATCAAACTTAGAGGATTCACTGAAAGAATACTCGTTTATTGTCGAGGTAATAACCAAAGAGTTCCAAAGAAGTCACTTCTCAAAAATAAGTGATTCACATTTTATGCAGCACCGCATCCCGCAACACAAGCATTCAAATTTTGTATAAGTATTCCATGCTTTACCAGATTAACCTTGGTACGAATCCGGTTATGAAAAAAGCCGCTACGCAAAATTAGACATTGGAAACGATTTGTTCCAAATAATATCTTGTAATTCACGTTGAGTAGGTTCTGCCTCGTTTAACATCTGATAAACCCTGCTAACTGTGTAACCTTTTTCAAGGGTAAGTTGCCACCGCCACCTGTCTTCATCACCAACCTGTAAGTAAATGTTAGATAAAACCTCACTACACTCCTCAAACAACTCCTCATCCCAAGCCAATAAGCAACACCGCCATTTCCAAGCCTCGCCCCCCTAAACTTTAGTCTAGAGCACTCATTTATGCTACTTTAATATTTTGATTCTCCGTCAAATTAAACAACTGCATGTACCTATTACGCAATATTCCCACTCCAAGAACACATCGGTCCAAGAGAACGTTATTTTGCAATCTCCCACCACCCTCGCCAAGTTATCATCAAACCATATACCCTCAGCCACCCCCTCCCCAACGCGCACACCACACAACTTCATACACCAAACTGAACCAAATCACCATCCATCCCTCACATGCCCTACATCTTTATACTGACGCTTTATGCCATAAACTATTTTGATCCACATACAAGCCCCAACATCACTGACCTAACAACACCAAACTTAATTCCCACCCCTTTATTCTCCTTATTCAAACCATGTTATCCTAATTTAAACAATCTGTTTCCCAATTATTCCACTGGATTTTCCTAGTAGTAGACTAGGATAGAAGTCATGCTAGAATTCAAAAGAATCAAACAACCTCCAAAAGAAAATTATGACTTTTCCAATCTGAAAGCCTCTTTTAAACTCTATCAATCAAAGGATGCCAAAATTGTAGTATGCGAGGATCCCTTCCTATTTCTTTGGGTAGAATCCCCTCCTATTTGTAACCTAAGGTACATAAAAGGCAAATCTCCGGTTTTCAATAGTCCTATTAATATTATTGAAAAAATAGAAATAAGTGAAATGGAATAAAGAATAATTAAGAATATAATAAGTAAATACAAATAATTTCATTAAAAATAACAATATTTATTAGTTTCTTATGAATTTGTAAGTAATCAATAAAATGAAAATTTATCAGGGAGTCATAGTTCCCATGAACATAGCTCAGTTTGTCAGGATATTTGCATGTATTTGTCGGGGTTGGGGTTCGAACCCCGAATTTTCTACTTATTCATCTTATGGGGTGAATATCTAATCACTAGACTATTTAACAAAAAAAAATAAAAATTAAGGAGTCATAAACTCTAAAAATATTTCTATGTCTTCAGGCAAGAAAAAAGATGAAAGAAAAGTAGTATACTGCGAGAAGGATCTAGATATTAAAAAAAATTGCACTCTTTAATTTTGTAAAAATTTTCATCGACATTTTTTTTTTTATGAATAAACCATCAACAATTTTAGTTCTTGTAAAATTTTCCAAAATTGAAATTAATTGTAAATGACGTGTAAAATTCCTGGGACTTTTTCTCTTCGTCCCTAGCTATGTTAATTAAAAGTTGATAGATTCATAAAAAAAAAAAGCACGAGGAATCCAATTTGTTACCCAAAAACCAACTCTAATATAGGCTTATTATTGCATCAAGAACCTCTTCCACCGTAGTTAATTTTGAGTTTAAGATTCAGTCATTGTTTGTCTTCCAAATTAACCACACCATTGTGTTCCATATCAACAAAAGCCCTTCTTACCCTTTCCCTTTTCTTCCCAAACCCACAAAAATTTAAAGCAACGTTTGAGCATTATTCAGAAGCACCACCATCTCACTTATCCACTTGAACACTCCATACCAAATTGCACTACTAGCAAGTTCACACTTTATAAAAAGATGTGTTCTGTCTCATTTGCTTCATCGCACCAAACACACCCCGAATCCACTCCACCTACAAACATTTCCCTTTGAGACATATTATTTAGGCTTAATAACAGTTTTCGCCCCCAAACTTTCACGAAGTTGCGATTTTGGCCCCCTAAGAAAAAAACTACAAAACCCCCCATAAGTTTTGCAACTGTAACAGTTTTGGCCCCTCAATGCAAAATAAAAAATAAAAAAATAACACGTGGCACCTCACTTAGGCTGCCACGTTAGCGTAGACCGAGTTAAAATTGGCCTTGGGGGCCAAAACTGCCACATGTGCAAAACTTAGGGGGCGGTTTTATAGTTTTTTTTTCTTAGAGGACCAAAATCACAACTTTGGGAAAGTTAGGGGTTAAAACTGCTATTAAGCCTATTATTTATAGCTGAAATCCGTTCGAGAAGTAGTTGCCAAGAAAATACTATCATCTTGGATGGTGCATAGCTCTTCCATACCAAAGACAAATGATCAAGATGTAGCATAAAGGGAAGGGAAAATAAAACTATTAAGATAGAAATAAATTGAACTCGCAGCCTTTGTATGTGCGCTAATGTTGCTCCTCTTTTGCTCATCTCCAATATGATTCTCAACATCCGGAAAGTCAATCTTCACCACCAAAAAAATCTTCACAACCTAAAAGCAAAAGTGCTCACATTGGCATTTCTTCACGTTCGTTGATTCCAACTCTGGTTCTGGTTCCTAAGCCTGTTTTGGTTCCAAGAAATTATGATTCATCGAATCCTATGTATTACATGCTAAAATTAATGAGACCATATATTGAGAAAATTGTGGATGTTATTGGCGATGGGAATTGTGGGTTTAGGGCTATAGCCGAATCCATGGGTTTGACGGTACCCAATATTAGAACATTATCACAAAGTCTAACCCCCTTTGTCATAAGTGTTCGTCATATCAAATAAAAAGTGTTCCCTCTAACGACGACTCACGAGTCGTTGGAATTGTCACTAAGATTTTTCTAAATTTCTCAAGGCGGAAATAAGAAATTGGTACGCTACACTTTTTTTGACTAGATTGTCTCGAAGACTCGCAATCATTTTCATAAGGTTTGTCTAATGAAGCGAGACACATAAATTCCATAGAAGTTTACCAACAAAGCAAAGTTAGGGGAAGGGCTAAAGTAGCCGTTTGTGATAAGGGATAAGAAATCAAACGTCTTGAATTTAAATCTGGAACAAAAGAGAAAAATTAATCTAACAATTAATTATTAACGTTGTCATTAAACAAAGAAAACCATGTCGATTTGGTGAATGTATATTTATTTCAAGTTTAATCCTTATACAAAGTCAACTAAATTAGTAATTGATCAGTTTTTTTATTTCTATAAATCATTGATTTTTTTTGAAGAAGGTAAACTAGCTCACCTAAATTGGCACCGGAGAGAATCGAACCTAATACCTCGAGGAGAAGCACACTCCCAGATCCCAAGCCAATACTTAATTTTGATATATTAAACGTATTTAGTCTAAATATGTACCATACTATTTTTACTGAATTTTAATATTTGATATTTAATATCAACATAAAAGTCATTTTTTTATTGTATCATGAGCATAACTCAGTTGATAGAGACTTTGCAATGTGCAAGAATCGGGTTCGAACCCATAATTCCTAACTTATTTACCTTAATGGATGAAATTCTAGCCACTAAGTAATTTGACAAAAAAATTGTTTTTTTGCTAAAAAGGAAAAAACTGGGAAAGAAAGGTACACCCATGATTTCTGATATAAAATGGCCATTTTTCATGTCTAATTCAAAAACAAAAAAAAACAAGAAATTGTTGTAAAACATAAAACATCATGCTGATGAAAGATCACAAACTTTGGTACGACGTTAAGATAAGGTTTGATCTCTATAACTTGGAGATCACGGATTCATATGCTTTGAAAGTTGAAACAACTTCTCAACTAGCAGATTTGAAAGGAGAAAAATAAACAAATAATGTATCATGCTCAAGCAAAGACTAAGAGGTAATCAGGAGCTAAACAATGAAGCTAGATAAAATCTTGATGAACTTAGCCTATCAATATATACATATATTCACAATTCTCATAGTCCATGATCTATAATATTATACAGCCCTGCAATCAGGGAAAAGGAACTAAATTGCTCCAAGTAATTTACATATACAGCATCCAGAATGTTATGTCAGCTCAGCTGTATCTCCTTTCAACCTGACAGAAAGAAGCAAACAAGAAACACGGATTGAGCTAATAATTTCGCAGTCAGCCATAGTGAAAACGATAAAATAGATTAGGCTATAATTGAGAGCCTACAGAGAATCGAACTACTCAAATAAATTAGGAAGCTTAGCTGCTGAATTTTTTTAAGCTATTTTCTGATGTTAAATACTTGTAAAACACTAATAAGCTGGCAGCTGAGTTCAAAAGTTTAAATTAATGGTCAGGTACATGTTCAGGTAAAACTCAAGCCAAGGCCAATGCTCTATAAGTTTGAATCCACACCAGTTTTGAACCTTCCAAAGTTGAACCTATATCAGCTCGAATGCATTCTTAAAATATATCAACTCTATTGAGTGAAGTAATTAGGAGAAAAGAAGGTTCAAGTAAAAGAAGAGTATGAAGCAGTAAATGGCTAGGTCCAAAACATACTCCATAACCAATTACCACTGGGAACCCAACTGTCCAAACTTCATTAAATTTGCAATTTTTTTACTAAAGAATAAATTTAATGCTGCACTCTTTCAAAAAAAAAAATAATAATAATAATTTAATGCTGCATGTATATTGGACATTGGAGGACATGAAGCCAAGATGCATGAGTGAATTCTTGTTAACCAACTCTAGAAAAATAACTTTATTGAAAGGGGGCATACAGAGAGCAGAAGTCTGTCACCGATGAAGATCATTTCCTTTTAGCGTCTATGAACATGGCTCGAGTCCAGTGTTCGACATCCTCACTTTGTGATGGTGGGGGAGGAAGAGTGGGATGCTCAACAATATCCCACCCTTCAATTAGGCACTCACTTTTTCGATCAGATGAATCAGTCGGATAAAGAAAACTAGCAGATGAACTTGGCATGTAATTTTCAATTCTCTGCAATCAAAGAGGAAAGCATAAAATACATTTGTGGAACAGGTATTAAACTTAATCCAACATTGAAGCTCAAGAATCATAATGCAAATGATAACACCAATTCTTGGACTAAAAGATAAGATGGGGGTGGGGGATGTATTGTTAGACATGGTCCTTGTTATGTTACTATGCCTTTTAGCAAGAGTTAGTTAATGCTAACGAGTTAACTGTCTATAAATATAACTAGAGGGAGGGAAAGAGGCATTGAGTGAGTAATTAAAATTTGGATGGAGAGTTAAGGTTCTCATAACAACCTGAAGTGTATCATTTACTCAATTGAATAGGGAATTCTTTCTTTTCTTCATCTAGACAAGTTGGTTCCTATCAGGCAGAAAACAAACACAGCCCGCTTCATTTCACTTTATTATATTTAAAGGCATATAAAAGAGTGTTATATTTAAAGGCATATAAAAGAGTGTATAACTACAAAATCTACACGCATATCACTAAAATGGTTTTCAATGTTAACTTAGAACAAACATGAATTCAGTGAATATTGAAACACCGTCTTAAAAATTTACGAAAGGAATTTTGCCCTGAAAGTTTTATACTCCTTTTCAAGCAACTCCAGGAATCCATTCCAAACGATAGTTGCTTGCTAGATTTAATTGGCAAGCGATGAATCAAAGGCACTGAAGCATAAAACATGACCATCACTATCTAAATTTACTTTCAAACTAAAAGCAATGAGAAATTATATACCGTTGTGGGTACAGAATGTGTACTTTCCAGCAAAGTAGTTGACGAAATAGCAGAGTTCATATTCCATACAGATTTGTTCAATTGTTGAACTTGTTTGCATGTCCTGAATGAAATAAATAAAAATTATTCAGGTACAATGCTGTCTGAATTCTATATAAGGAGAGGGGGGTGTGCACCAAACTTTGTGGGGAAAATTAAATTGCTAGAGTAAACAAAAACCAAAGCCTTAAAAAATTACAAACATCCAGTTTGTTTTATCTTTAGAGGTTTCAAATGGGGTTCTAGTGAAACCACGAAAAACCTCCATTAGTAAAAACTGCATTGAGAAATGCTTTTTCCTTTTTCTTCCAACTGGAACTAAATTTACAAGCTATAGATCTCTACCACATGCTCCCCAAGACCCCAACACAATAATAGTTCTTTAGAAATTCCAAAGATATGAAAACCTGGCTATCCTGACAGCCAGTTTCAGTAGTAAAAGCATATATGTAATAAGTTGGAGGAGAAACAGATTAGCTATCGGGTGCCCTCAAAAGGAAAAGATAACATAACTAAGGGAAAAATCTGAAACATCAGTTAACTTCATAAATTCATAACTAAAGGAAAAATCTGAAACATTAGATAACTTCATAAATTCATTAATGTCCCAGAGCACAATAAATATGATAATACCTAGAGCGAGCCATTTTCAAAGAGAAAACAGATCGAACTTCCTTGGATGATGAGAGAGTAGCCAATAACTTCGCAAATGCTTCAAACGTAGATGCCTCAGAAGGGATATCAAAACATAGGGAGTTGTAACAGTATGCAGTAATGCATGCTACACTTTTCTTTAAAAGTGAAATTCCTTTCTGCAGATCTTTGTGTGTTTGAACAGAATGTGAAGAAGCTAAAGAATAGTTAAAGCTACTACTCCCAGATGAATCGAGACGAGGCCTCCTGTCAGATTCCATTGAAGCAACACCAAAATTGCTTGAACTTTTTTCAGACCATGAGTTTTCCCCACTAGTCGAGCAATAAGTTTGGCGAGGTATAAAAAGAGGATATTCGTTGCTGAAAAAGAGAGAATATTTTTAGTTAAAGAAGTCTTTGTTAAAGATAAACCATGTCAAATGCAATTTTAGCTAAAATACCTCCTCGAGGAAGGCCGTGCATCCCAATAAGAATCTCGTTGCCATATTCGAGAGCAAGAACCCTGAGGTAAAGTTAAAAGAATTCATCATGACAAAATTAAGTTCATTGTGGCAGAAAATGACAAAAAGGTGTCTTTAAGACCACATTATTAAATTTGCCATCATCAATAAATACTAATCGGTAAAATCAGAATATCAATTGTAGTAGGGGATAAGGAACATCAATCACATTTCACATGCATCAAACCCAGTGTTATTTAATAGGCTTAAGCATGTTCAGTCTCTGAAATTACGACTATTTGAATTCTTTTCATTTTTATTTTTTAATCCCCCAACTATTACCATTTAATGTTTCTAGTCGATCAAAGCATGATTTTTAGTCTAAAATGAGAACTAAAAACACACCATTTTTGTATATATGTGCACCAAGTGAATAAAATACAAATAGGGTCATATTTCTCAACTGAAAAACATATCCTCATTAAAAATGCATATTATATGCAGGGGCTGGGGTTCAACCCCCGGACACTTCTCCACATTAAAAATGTGAGTTCCAGCCACTAGGCTACCTGACCAAAAAAAAAAAAACATATCCTCATGAATTATAAACAATTTTAAACCTATTATGTATTAGGGAAAAGGTAAAAGCTAATTTAATAATATATTATAACCGAAGATAAGGAAACATTCTAAAACTC
>Ga0228710_1007565_pt1 | contig 15967 bp, 15 predicted proteins | sample MedpolnodulmetaG_FD_177995 | JGI IMG/M metagenome (GOLD analysis project Ga0228710, IMG submission 177995) | Root nodule microbial communities from Medicago polymorpha collected in Santa Monica, California, United States - pink nodules | ecosystem: Host-associated > Plants > Roots > Nodule... | reverse complement strand
GTGCTAAGAGATTAGCTTGCCAAAAGTAATAAGCATGTAAGACTGTCATATATAGCTTTCACTAAAACACTAATGATCCATCTATTACCTAGTGGTGATGAATGGGGTGATAATCCACATCCACTTGTTAGGAGGCAAAAGAACTTCTGATCAGCACCTGAATTTTAAACAAATCTAAACACCTATGCATATAATTTGCTTGAATTTTATTGTCATCCTTTTATTTATTTTGTCAATTTCCTTATCTTGAAAAACCAATTTCATGGTATTATTAGTCTTTCTCTGGAAGTGCTTGCAAATCCAATTTATTTTAGGCAGTAAAAATTGATTTTCATGGTTGAAGAATGACAAAACACAATTAATTTTGGACTGATTTGGTTATGAATTAGTGTTTGTTATCCTTCATGAGCTGATATATGGGTTTTTTTGTGTTGTCATTTGATTCATTAATTGCCTACAACTTTTTATTTAAAAATTTTGTTTTAAGATTATGTGTTTCATCTTTGATCTTGATGTGAATATATTGAAATGTAAGTTTGCTAGGAGTTTTCTTTTGGGAAGAGTGGCAGGTTAACACCTTTGATTTTGAAAAGGGTGCTATCAATAATACTTGACTGAAAGGTTAAAAACTTCGCTATGAGTTTTCTTATATGTCCAATTATCGTTCTTCATAAATCTAGCCCCAACTAGAAATTTTTGTTTTAATCGGTTACAGACTCATTAGCACAAGAAGCATAAGACACATGGGTGATGTGGTTCTAATATCAATGAAAGTGGAGCGTATTAGGATGGAATCAAGATCATTTCAAAGTGTCAAAAGGTCCTGATGCGGGTGTTTGTTTGTGCAGCTCCTAATATGTGGGAATTGGTGTTTTAAAGGCCTGCTGCAGTGTAGCATATTGAAGGTTGTGTATTGGTATCTATTTTGTGTTTCTTCTCTACTGCTATATAGTTCATTTAAGTGAAATTCAAATGATTGCTAAGTTCTCACCTTGATTTTTTTATATGTAGATCAAAGTATTTTATGTTGACCTGCATCTTTTATGTTTCGCATGTAGATTGTTGATCCATGTCCTACATGTGTAGTGAAAACCAGTGTTCCACATTAACTTGATTAAAAACAAGGTGAGATTCACTATCCTAAAGTTTTCTCTTTGTATTGTTTGATACTTATTGATGTTTAATTTATTATATCTTAGAGAATTAATGTCACACAAACACTAATCCAAGACACACACTTCAGTGCTAATTTTCTCACATAAGTGCTTAACTATGAGCTCAAGCCGAATGATTGAGTGAGAGAGAGAGAGAGAGAGAAAATTGATAACCATGTGATAGGAAGTAAGAACTCTTTTTGGTTCATGTGAATCTTGGCGTAGTGTGTTAACAAGCATGTAATATTTTCATGCTGAAGTGCCACAAGAGAAGCTCTAAGAGTGGGAGGGCGCCCTCGAAATCGTGTTCTCTTTGTTCCCACTGTTTGATTTTCGTTTTGAAATTCTTTCTCAGCAGCTATCTCACCGTCTCCGCGAAATCACGTTCCGTTGTCGTTGCCGCAAAATTGAGTTCTGTTGTCGTCGTCGTGCTACATCCGAACAAATCTCAGGTTCATTCTTTCTCCTTCCCTTTGCATCTTCTTTAGCATGTGATTTTTGACTTAGTGGATGTGCTTATTTATGAAACTGGAGAAATTATGAATTAAGCTAATTTGGTTTGATTTTTGACTTTGTACGGCACCGGCTCTATTTTTCCCTTTTCGTTTTATCCACGAGTGGTACAGTTTAAGCTAATTAGTATCTTTTTTAATAAGCAATATGCTATAATAAGTCATTTAGAATTTTTTAATTAAGTTATTTACCATAATTTATAAATTGCAATTTAATCCCAAACTTGCGGTAAATGGTTAAATTGCTGAAGAAAAATCTCCCATATCCTTGTTATTATTGTACTAAAAAGGTCCCGCAAGTTTTCAGTTTTCCTTGTCAATGGCTCTTTCTCCTTATTATTTTATTTGATAGGAAGTATGTGACAATGTGTAACTAAATATTAAAACCATTTGTGTTTCTTATGTTTTTTGGGAGTTAATTTGATATTCTAATATGTTATCCTAATTTTTTTTTTCCAGATTTTTGGAGACAAAAATCCATTTACTGATGATGAAATGACAAATGTTGAAGAATGATGTGCAAGTTTGATTTTGGAAAGACTTTGATGTCATTTAATTATGTCAAATAGCTATGCTTTGAAAATGTCTAGCTTTTGTTTAGTTTTATGATATTGTAACTTTGAATTTGTTTGATATTGTTTAGGTTTGATATGAGATTTGATCATATTATATTTCATATTAGTGGCTATGTTCATGAAATTTTTGATTATTATATTAAATTCAGTACCATAATCGTGTTTAAAAAAATATATAGAGAGATTTTAAATGGGGTGAACAGATTTAAATTAGCAAATTTTGACGCTTGTTAACCTTTTTTAAATGGGTTCAACTAATTTAAATTAAAGGATTTTAAATGGGGTGAACCGATTTAAATTAAAAGATTTTAAATCGAGTAAAGGGTGGAGATTTAAAATCAAAGACAATTTTTTAAATCGGCCACCTATAAGTCGGATCATGAACCGATTTAAAAAGTCATTTTCACCCCATTTAAAAAGTGTTTTCTGTACTAGTGTGCTTTGTTAGTTTAATTCATGGAGGATTTGCACCCTCTTTTTGTTTTGATGTAAGCACTTTTGTTGTAAAGGGTTCTGGCCCTCTCCAAGTCTGTTATAATATTTCTTTGCTTGATAAAAAAACTATATAAGTACCTCTTTAGATAGTGATCCACGGAGAAGTTGCTGTTCTTGAAGGGTCTACATTGTGAAGAAAGTAACGATTAAAAAAAAAATTAGCATTGAAGTTTAAATGTGTTAGTTAAACGAAACATGTTGTATTTAAGGCTTGAATCATAATGTATATTGGATGATGAATTAATGCTTCTAAAATATAACTTTTTCTGCATTTTTCAAAATAGATAACTTATGTTCATAGTTGATTTGCTTATTATGGAGTATGTTTATAAGATAGCATTTGGCTATCTATTGGTAATTCGGTATAAAACTACAATTGATTTTTCTGTCTCCATTAATTGTTTGTATTTAAAAAGTACATTTCTGCTTGCTATTTCCTAGCTAACTTAATTTAATGCAGACATGTGTCGAAGCTGTTCGTCATATTTGTTTTTTAAATACAAAAGGTGTCGTTCATTTTATGATTTTTTATAGAGGAAAATCAGGTTTAAATCTACGGTTAAAATCAGTAGTCTAACGTGAATTTTGTTTTTTTGAGGTGCCAATTTAATTTTTATTTTTTTTAAATGAGGTGCCAATTTTATGTATTGACTAATATTGGGTAGTAGAGTTAATTGTTAAACCATTGGCTTTAACAACATGACATTCAATCTTTTAAACTGTTCTTATTATCGTTAATATTAGCCACAAATTGTGCTATGTGTATTAGAATGAATTATGAAAATATTCTTATTTTTATGTGTGTATAGTATACTCATTTATGTCATATTTAAATAAATTTAAGATAGGAGCATTAAGTAATTTACTTTTAATTGCATTTGAAAACAATTTTCCCCGTGCTATGCACGGGTATACACACTAGTATCTCTCAAGTGTTGAGTATCTAAACTTATTCCTAATGGAATAATCTAGACTACTAGCAGCCATTTCGACTAACTCATGGTCATGCATTTGAATAAAACATCTAGCCTTTAACAACCTCAATCTATTCAAATAATCATCAATAGATTTAGTTGTCTTTCTCCTAACACTTATCAATTTCTTCAGACTTATCTTAGATTGACTCATGTAGAATTGTTCATGAAATAACCTTTCTAATTGAGTCCAATGATGAATGGAATGTGGTGCAAGTGTGGTAAACCAAGTAAATACATTTTTTGTTAGAGAATTTGGAAAAAAACTTCAATCTCAAATTCTCATTATTTGATATATCTTCAGCCTCAGTCAGATAACGTGTTATATAATCGACAGTAGATTCACTCGTATCACCAGCAAACTTTGTGAACTTAGGGATTTTCCAACCCCTGGGAAGTTCAGTTTGTAAAACATACTCTAACAAAGGAGAAACGAAGTTTGGCTTATGTAACCCTATGTTTAAGCCATTCTGAGCCATAATGGTTTCAACAAAATTGGTTATGTTATTATGTGCCTCTATGTTTTGTTGTTGGACATTTCTAACAACTTCATTTGCGTCATGATTCCTATTTACCAAAATTATTTATGATTGTGCCTGAATTACTGGTTCAACAGGTTAGGGTTGATGCACAAGTTGTTGTCTTTGAATCACGAGTTCGACAAACAGGTTGTGGAGGGACGAAGAAATCTGATATTCTCTCCATTTGAGTGGCTAAGGCTTGGTAACTTTGGTTTGTGCTTTGAATCAAAAGATTAAACATTATACCAACTTGTTGTGTTAACATATTAATCATCTATTGATTGCTCTCATCTATTTGTTGTCTTAAAGAAATCATGGATTTTGTAGTTAAGGCTAGTGGAGCATTACGACCAAAAATGCTATAACTTGAAGGGCTATGTGCATTATATGGTGTGAATGGACTTGCATGGTCTACAAATGCAGATGCATTATTATGCAAACTTTTTTTTTTTTTTTTTAGCATTATTATGCAAACTTGTCATCATAGAAGTTGGCATAACATAAGGTTGTTCCCTGGAGAGGTTCTTTTTGGATTTGAACCTATCATCAAGTCTTGCCCTAACTTGAGGGTGAGGAGAGATAGGAATACCGGTAGACACATGTACACCAGCAGTGAAAGGAGGCACAAAGTTCCCTATTTTTTTGTGTGTCACTGCAACAGCTGTTGTCGAAACGGTTGTAGGAGCCCTTATTCCCATTTCCGTCAAATCTGACATAGCCATGGTTGTCCCTATGGCAGTTGATACACTAGCACCCACTATAGGGGCAGATGCATGTGTAGAATCTGCTTGTGAAGGGGAGTGGGATGATTGTGATGACGCAAAAGCACTACTATTGGTTGGTCTAGCCATTACTTTCAAAGCTTTACCACTTCTTAAATGCATGCACAAACAAAGGTATTTCCAGAAAAAAGTTCAACAAAAACAGTTATAAATTTACAAAAAACAGTTTTCACAAGAACACTTAGAAAATAATTTGAAAAGTTATAGAAGTTACTTCCAAAAAAATTCACAAACAGGGTCCCACTAGGCGTGCCAATTTGTTTATCGGTGTTTTTGGTAAACTACAAGTCTATCTTTGATTATTACAAGCAGGATCAATCTAGAAATCCTAGGCATATTGTACCATTTTTTCCCAAAAATGTATGAATGCTCATCAAGTTCATAAGTTGCTTTGTGAACAGGATGAAGTTTTGTAAGAAAATAACTGCCCCTCGACGGGGAAAAACGCAGTAAATGCAAGTAAAAGTAAAAGACTTAAAATATTTAAAACGCATAAACTTAAAAAGAGGTAAATTACATTGCATTAATGTAAAGACGGTTCGACAAATCAGATTACACGCATGTTGACTGCATTAAGCCTGGCGAAATTACAGGCAAGAGTATGGTTATTTGATCATTGTAACAACAAAAGCAAATATGTTGTTAGAAAATAAAGATTTAAATTGAATTTGATTCATTAAATTTATTTGTTGTGAAAACATATTTTTATTTTGGCAAAACTCTTATATCCTACCTTTTAATTTCTACTTTGAAATTGAAACTGATACACATAGATTTTGTTTATAAATTTTGTATTTAGTTATAATAAAAATAAATAAATGTTATATATTTGGTTACAATATATATTTGTGGAAGATTTGATGTATTTTAATAATGAATCTCAACTTTTGTGATTCAATTTGGTAGTACATTAAACAATGGTTTGATTCTTTAATTTTGAGAAATATTGATTCTACAATAAATGGTTAGAGATTCATATTCACATGCAGCAAATCAACATTGACATGAATATTTTTTTGGTATATAGATTCAAGTTTATTTCATTTGAAATTGAATATTTGGTTTATAGCATGATTATGATAATTGAATTTTAACGTTATTAAATTTTCTACAATAATGTGCTTTTAATCATGCATTTTGGGGAACCAAGAGTATTTTTCATAATTTATGATGCAAGGAATCAATGTTAGCATTGCACTTCAAAATAAATAAAGTATTGAAGGTTCCTGAAGAGCTAATTTATTGTTACATGGATGAACAAAGCTACACATTGAAATTGCATTCTCAAAACAAATTAATGTTAAATATCTCTATATTACGAGATATACACGAGAGAAAATAAGTGTAGTGAAAAATTTATTTTATTTCTTATTTATACTACACTTATATAAGTGCAATGGAAACATGTATTATTGTAAACCAGAAGTTTACATATTATATTCAATTTATTGTTGGCTAGACCGGTTGGTTTATCTCGGATCTATTATGATGCATAAACTCTAACATCCTAAACTTTTAAAGCGATAAATTACTCAAATGATACAATCATATAAAGAATTTAGATGCTACTTCTTCTATAAGTCCAAAATCATGCATAAATAATTTTTCAAAACGTCATAGCGGAATAATAGTTATAACATCACCTCATCAACCAAATGAAAATCTCCAAGTAGCCATGTAATATAATCACAATACATCACCAAGATAAATCTCAATATCAACATACTGAGAGAATAAGTGTCAAGGACATGAAAAATAAACGACTTTAGACTGACACCTAATTAGAGCCGTACAACTAAGACTCCAATGCAAAAGACGAGGTACCTTCAAAGCTAGTCTCCAACATACTCACCAAGCAAGCAAAGCAACTAATCCTGCAAATCACCTACGCCATTTAAACAAATGACGCAGTGGTCAACCGAACTACAACTCATCCAACAATGCTCATTCATTTATCATTTCATCCTATTATCATGTTTCTAATCAAGTCAACTTAGGTGGGAGTTTCCTTTGAAGGATGACACTACAATTTTCAGAAAGAGCAATATTCTCATCATCTTTTGGCCTTCTTCTTCCGGTTAACAACTCTTTCATGAACTTAGCATAAACCGACATTTGATCAAAAGCTTCACTAAAAGGAATGTTAACCTGAAGTTGGGAGAAAAGTTCCATCAACTTTTTGAATTGTCTGATAGACAATTGACAAGTGTACCAAAAACTATCGAAGTAGTAAAAATTATTGTTCCCACAATGTCTGTTTTTAATCTCAACAATTCGAATACGTTATTAATTAGGATGTAGAAAAGGTTATTTTGAATTGCCACTAGGCAGTTGATTTGTTTAATTTCATAAAAGTAACGACAGAAAATAAAGATTGGTTTTAAGAATAAGAGAGAGATGAACTTAGGTCTTTCGAGTCATCGATGTTCCCCTAATTGGTATATTAGACCTATTCTTATAAATGATTCTCTAGTTCCACGATAGTTAACAAAATAGCCCTAGTCAATCCCTTGAGTTAGGACCCTCTTCTAGGATTACAGCCCCTAATTCCTTAGGTGGTCTAATAATCTTCGAAGGCTTAAGCACGTTAACCTAATATCACTAATAAAGGATTATCCATTCCTAGACTAACCATGTTTATTAGAACAATTCAATTAGGTCTAAGTCGAAAGCTAGGGTCAGTAGTCATTCATTCTCACTAAATCATGTTTATATTTGATCAGGATATAAAAAGCATTAAGAACAATTGAATTGAATAAAAACTAGATTGTCATTCACAATAAATAGTGTTTCACAGCAACATGGTTCAATTAGGGTTACAAAGAATCATCTCAGACCCAACCTCTAATGGATTTAGCTACTCATAATGGTGTTTACAAATAACATAATCATTAGAGGAATAAATACATACATGAATTGGTAAAAGAGTGAAGAAATCGCCCTTCTAGCCGTCTTGTAGTCTCAAAATCGTAGTTTGCTCTGCTCAAATCTTAACACGTTTTTCAGTAATCGTGACACGATTCCCGTTCTTCACTTTCTTCAGGTTTTCTTGCTGCTTAAGATGCTTGTGAACTCCAAAATATCATAAAAAGACTATAAAAATGTGAAATGACGGATTGTCATCATAACCCCAAACTTGAACATTCCTTGTCCTCAAGGAATCTACTTGCAATATTGACAATCGACAGTAAAATAACAATTACCTGATCAAGCGATTGATGTAGTATTTTTCTATCAAACAAAAGTAAGTATTTATATATCGTCTCTTTAGGGACTAGTGCGATATCACAGACCATTCGACACTAAATATCATTCTAAGTTGAAAGAGTAATTGTTTGTTGGTTTGTAACTAACTTAACTATATTGCGAATAACAAAATTGAAATTAATAGGGCGTGAAATTTGTTAGAATTAGAGTTCCTTGATCAAGTGTCACACATAACCTAGTGATCATATACGGATTCTAGCTTCTTTTTTTTATGTTATCACGTATCCCTCAACAACATCATTCGTGTCCAAACAATATTGTGATATCAATTGTATCGTTCAATCGTCGATGTCTCACACTATTAAACGATCCAAAAGTCGTTCCTACATTCAATCAACGATTTCTCAATCTATTAAATGATAAGAACGCATTAAGTGTGGATACAAACGGTGATTATCAAAACATCCATTCCATGTCTAGAATCTATGTTTTGATAGATGATTATTCTCATCTAGATTCAAAAGTATTTTTCAATCACTAATAAATCAAACATAAGCATTACAATGCAAGAATAACATCAATATCAAATCAAATGCTAGAACCATATATTTATAGATCAAAAGATTACATGTTTAGCTAAGATCAAGTACCTCTAATCCCAACAAAGGAGATTTAGCAACTCATTGTCATGGAAGCTTTGCAAGAATGAATTGAAATGGAAGGATTCATTACAACTTTGTGATTTCTCAACAAATGAGGAAGAATCCACCTTTTATCCTTCTCACTCTATGAAGAACAAGCTCTATATGTTATGTTACAATTCTAAAAAAAAAAAACTAAGACTCCTTTCATGAAAGGATTAAGAGCTATTTATAGAAATTCAAATCTGCATCAACTCGCCTCGCGAGTTCCTTCACTCGCCATGGCGAGTTGAGGTTCCTTCACCAGTGGGTTTGTGCCACGTCATCTTTGAGGAGTTTAGCCGCCCTAGCTCGCCTCGCAAGTAAATGCACTCGCCATGGCGAGTTGAGGGCGTGCAAAACTATACTTCTGCCTCTGTTGGCTCTTTGATCACTCGTCATTGCGAGTTGGGGGCGAGTGAATATGCCTTCCTGCCTTTGCTTGATTTTGCTACTCGCCATTGCGAGTTGGAGGCGAGTAACTTCATCTTTCTGCCTTTTTGTACTTTTTTTCTTGTTTTTCATCTTTGTTTAGTTTCTTGAGGTCAGTTCCTGCACAAAAGGGTAGAGTAAGATATATAAAGCGTAATAGGGTAATTATCACTTATATCTCAGCTTTTCCCTAAATAACTTGCAAAGCAAGTAACAAAAGTGCCCAAAATATATCATGAATTTAACACTTCCTAACACTTATCAAACTCTCCCCAACTTAACTCTTTGTTTCTCCTCAAACACAAGTTTGAAAACCAAACAAGTTAATAGGTCAGAACACAAGTACATCAGGCTCTTAAACTTTTTCAGAAGAATGATTCAAAGTGAATGCGCGGGCAAGTCGAAGATTCCAACTAATCTAGAATTCTACTACAATTATGAGATGAGTCCTATGCACAAAGTTCATGTCAAATAGTTCAAGTCAATAATACATTCATTCGCAAACCACAGCTAACACACTTCTTTGTAAGTAGATAGACAATTGAAAGTAAATGAGTGAGGGTTATGAACACACATCCGACAATCAAGTTAACAACCACATCAAGTTATGTGTCCATCCAATTATCATTTCAAAAGGCATAAAGACATGGATCAAAAGGTCTTTGAGGGTTGTAACTTGGCTTGGCTACAAAAGAAAGGACATTTGTGGGGCAATTGAATTCAAATGGCCAAGCATAAGGGAACATTCCTTTTATGCACATTCAAAAGACAAATTTAAAAGAATCCCCTTAATTCTAACAAACCCTTGGTGTTTAACATGATACACCTTAATCTTGACAACTTATTCTATTTTTGGATTTTTTTTCCTTTTCTCTTTGTCTTTATCTTTATCATGTACACATTTTTTTTTTGTTTTTGTGTTTACAATCACAATGTTGTCTTAATCACAAAATAAAAATACACCACTTTACTTAACATATGATTTACATCTACCTTTTTCTCCCCAACTTGATTAAAAACATACCCTATTCGAATGTTCCCTTATTCTATGGCAAAAGGGACAACTGAACATGAAGGTTTAGGGTTCAACAAATAAAAACATATCAGAGTACTATGGTGCGTCAAAAATGAACTGGGTTTTGAAAAACTTTAGGGCAAATTCATCAATCATTGTGCTTATGAATTGATAGTTCACAATTGAGGACTCTAATTCATTTGGTTCATATGGGTTAGCAAGTACTCACTCTTCTCACAAGGTAGGCTATTTGTGGTCAAGTATGTTTCACTCATTAAACAAAAATGAGCCTTGATCCTTTCCATGCCTTCACACAATTTAAAACAAATATTGGATTTAACATAAAACGACTGAGTTAAACAATGAAGTAGCACTGTGTACATTTGCTGGATCGTCTTGCTCCATGCCTTCCTCATTGACATCACCACCAAAATATCCAGCTATGTTCTCTTCTTCATTACCTGCATAAAATCCACCCCCTCCGTAAGGACCTGGCCTGTCCTCAGGCCAAGCTACATACTCCTGAAAAGCGGGAGGAGCCATGAACTGTGCCATAATCACCAGAGGATATCCAGCCTGCTGCTGCATCAAATACTGGGACTGCTGGAAGTACATGTTTTCCAGGTTAGTGGCTGCGAGCATGTTCCAAGTATGCATGTTGCTCTCATGTTGCCATTGAGCGTAGCCAGCAAAGTCAAAGGGAGCATTGGGTGGGATTGGAATTGGTTCATTCTGTTACTCGGTTTGTGGGTGAGGTTCTTGAGAAGATGATGTTTACTTGCCTTTGCCCTTGTCCTTTTTGGTTTCACCCATGATGAAGCGGGTGATGAAAGCATCATTGATTGGGTTTCTGATCTTTTCATGGACAACATTTGGTAGTCTCATGTCGGAATCTTTGATGAGATCCATGATGAGACCGGGGAAAGAGAGACAGGTCTCTCTTTCACCTTTTCCTTGCAAGGTGACCTTCCTTAGCTCCCATGCAATAGTACGGGCAATATCCACCTTGATGTCCTTGAGGATATAGTAGATTAAGGGGAAAATTTCAACAATGCAGTTAGACAGATGACTATTAGGTATGACATTGTACAAGATGAATTTTTGGATGATCTTGGCATGGTTGGTCATGAATTTGTATTGGGCTCGATACTCTCTCCCGACCTCACTCACATCATAGAACCCTCTAACAAGACAAACTGTTTGATCTCTTCATGGGGTGCCGGAAGGGTAAAGTGACCATTGTTTTGTTTGGCATGGAAGTCATCTAGGTCATCCTGATGGAGTATTTGGAAAGGTTTCCCAAGGTACTTATTGATGGCTTCACTGTCAAATCGGATAACCCGACCACGAACATAAGTCTCATATGTGAAGGGGTCGGTGTGAGGGTTTTCTGGGAGAGCATTGGCGTAGAATTCACGCACAAGCTCGACATTGAGGCTGGTGATAGGGTTGAGGAGTCAGGTCCACCCTTGGTCGAGCAAAAGCTTGGCAATCTCTTTGAAAGGTCCCTCGAGGTCAAGGTTGAAAACTCTCTCAGGCCTTATAGACTGCTGCAGCAGTGCTACGTACTTGTCTTGGTGGTAACGAGACCTGAATCTCTCTCTCTCTCTCAAAGGCTTGGTTGCTGGGAGGAGGTTGGGGTGCGGAGGATTCACCTTTCTTGTGTTTACCGGTGTTGGTGGTTTTCTTAGGTGCCATAGCTGAAAAACAACCAGGAGATACCATACGAAAGAAAACAGACAATTAAACATCTGTATGGAAACATTAGAGAGCAATTGCACCAAAAACCCTTTTATTGAACATTTACAAAAAGGTGACAAAAGTGGTGGATTTAATCATGAAAGGAACAACAAGTGAAGTCGTGATTCTGTTTCATCTCAACAGATTAACCAATAAATTAAAAAAATGTTCACTACCCAAGGGTTTGTTCATGCAAAATCTATAAGAATTGAAACATTCAATGAATACAAACCTGATTAAGAAGTAATCTAAGTGTAGAAATGATTATGAATTTAAACTTGACTTGGATTGTCTTGATGAATCTTGTGCTTTTAGGGTTAGTGCTTGTGTGTAAGAGAGAAGTTTAGAAAATTGTTGGTGGAGAGAGAAATGAAAACGAGAATGATGGGAAAAAGTTGGTAATGAGTGGTTAAGGAAAGTTAATGAGGGAGTTAATGGGAGTTAGTGGCATGGGAAACTGTAACTGCTAGAACTGCTGCAACTCGCCTCGCGAGCAGCTTTACTCGCAGTGGCGAGTACTTTGGTAGTCAACGCAGTCAATGACCAATCTACTCGCAATGGCGAGATGTTTTACTCGCCTCACGAGTTATGACATGTTGGGTTTTTGCTTTCTTTTTGACTTCTATTTTGGATAATTGGGGCGTGCACATGACTCCTACACCTATTATGCATTAAAACAGTAAATATACTTACAAAATTGGGGTGCCTCCCAAAAAGCGCTAGTTTTTCGTCGTTAGCTCGACGCCTTTTTCATTAAAGTTCACGAATTGTCAAGTAAGATTGTCGACATAAGCCGATTAATCTCACCACCGAAATATGGCTTTAGCCTCTGGCCATTCACTGTCCAGCTAGCTTTTGTAGATGGATCTTCAAGCTCCACTGCACCATATGGTTTGACCTCTTTAACCATGAAAGGTCCGGACCATTTTGATTTCAATTTGCCCAGAAAGAGTCTTAATCTTGAATTAAAGAGTAGCACCATCTGTCCAGGCCTGAATTGTCTATGAATGATCTTTTTATCATGATACTTTTTGACTCTTTCTTTGTACAACCTTGAAGATTCATAGGCTTGGTTCCTCATCTCCTGAAGTTGATGCATTTGAATCTTTCGTCTTTCACCAGCTTTCTCTTTATCGAAGTTTAAAAACTTAAGTGCCCAAAATGCTTTGTGTTCGAGCTCAACCGGTAAATGACATGATTTGCCATAGACCATTTGAAAAAGAGTGAGATATATAGGAGACTTGTAGGCTCTCCTATAGGCCCACAAAGCTTCATCTAGCTTTGCTGACCAATCTTTCCGAGATGCCGAGACTGTTTTCTCAAGGATTCTTTTCACTTCACGGTTGGAAACCTCGGCTTGGCCATTTGTTTGTGGATGATAAGGTGATGCCACCTTATGTTTGACTCCACAATGATCTAGGGCCTTGGCAAGTTGTGTGTTGCAGAAATGTGTGCCTCCATCACTTATTAAAACTTTGACGTGTTTGAGGGTTATAACAGGGCTTAGGTGAAGGTGGTATAATATTTGTATAAGTAGGCTACACAAAATTTGAGTTAGGCACTCCTACGGAAATTAAAACATGGATTCAATCCCTCATTCACCCCTTGAAACAACAATTTTTATAAAGGTACTAGAGAATACTTGTAACAATTGGGATAATCGAGTTTGAAGTTACTCGGATTTTCAATGTTTTGTCCCTTTTTGATTCCTTTTTTTTTTTTGATACACCATTTTTGTGTGTATTTTTCATAAAGTTCTTTCTTTGTTCTCTAGTACCCCCACCCCAAACTTAATTGGTTGCAAATTCCAATAGCAACCCCAAACTTATCATTTAGCAACATTCTACAATGCCTAACTCAGATATAACATATTGGGAAAAATCCTAAAAGTCTCTAAGCTTGTAATGTAGTTTGTCAGCGAACAAAAAGATCTAAACCTACCGGCTCAATTTGGCTAGAAAAAAGGATAAAATTTCAATAAAATCAGGGTGGGCTTCAAAAAGGCTCACAGTACCAAGCACTTTTGCCTCAGTGTGTATATGACAAAGATCAATCAACAGTAGAGAAGCAATGCAAGTTCTAGAAACGTAGATGCATGGAACACTCTATATAAGTAAATTGGAAAAATAAAATTTGGACATGAACCTTACAATGTTAGATTTCTGGGAGTTGTGACTACCTATCTTTAACTTCTGTACACTTCACCTTTGAAATACCAAGTCACTCCTCCTTATGACCTTTTGGAATACCACTTGAACAAACAATTGTTACTAAACTGGAAAAGGTCAATAAACAAGCAAATTCATCAATAATAAACAAGTGCAAGTTCAATTACATCACAGGGGGATACAACTGAGTTAAACCAAAATGAAAATTAAAGACAAATTATTTAACTCAACAATAGAAATAAAATACTGAAAATAAAGACATAATAAAAAAGGATGGGTTGCCTCCCACTAAGCGCTTTCTTTTACGTCATTAAGCTTGACGCTTCAACCACTGTTAGGGTGGCAAAAATGATAGAAAGAATATTTCACCCTTCTTCTTCCTCTTGTTTGGCAGGAATTCCATGAACTTGGCATAAAGAATCATATACTCCTATGCACTCACTGTCAATCCTTTGAAATTTAAGCTCTCCTACCTTAGAGAAGGACATGCATTCATTTGCACACGAGTTATTTCTTTAACCCCCGTTGGTTGAAACTTCAGAAAAAGACCAATACTCTTTACCTATGGATTTTCTTCCACCACAATATCATGACAATTAGTCTCCATCTGAACCAACTTCTTCTGAGACTCATATGCTTTCTCAACAAGATCACTACACTGAACTTCAAACTTTTCAAATGAAACTTGAATTGACATTAAGAAATCATCTTGAATATTTTTAAGTTGAGTATTGTAATCTATGTTATCCACTTCCTGCTTTTTTCTTTAACTCTGTATTGCTCCTCGCAAAAGAGACTATCATGATAACCTCCACAAAAATCGCAACACATACTCTGTAACACCCCGTTTTCCCAACAATGTAAATAATACAAATAATCAAAGTATGCAACGTAAAACGGGATATCACACTACATTTAAAGTATAAATAGAGTAAAGTTACTATTTATCAAAACAACCTTGTCAAAATCTCAATGACATCGCAGCGGAAAATAGATTCATAGTTCAACAACTTTGGCACTACGGCCTCAACGTAAACATCTTAATTAAAAATCTTAATTCAAAAAGGTTCAACATCATGGTTCACAAATATTATGCAACAGTGGAAAACAAGCAAATAATCCCCATCCCGTTACGTATCAGAGCGACCCTAAGACGACGCACGTGAGAGAGTCAACTCACATCAGCAACTAATCCTGGTTATCTGCACGTTACCCACGTAGAGGCAACATTCAAACAGAAGGGATGAGATTTCACATTCAATAATAATAAGCATATAATTCATCAACGAAATTTAACAACTTAAACAATAATAGTTAACAACAATAATAGTTCACATATACTTATCATCGATAGTGTTTCATGTATGCTTCACTTAGTTCCACTTAGCATTTAAATCAACAACAGCTATTCAATAACGACGACGACAACTCAACATTAACGACAATGCAACGACACAACAACAACTTGACTATGCAGTATGCATGTGGTACCAATCAACGTGTTAGAGCATAAGCTCTCAATTCAACATGTAGAGCATGGCTCTTAAAGCAACGCTGGAGCATCAACTCCTAAAATCAACGCGTGGAGCATAGGCTCTCAAATCAACGTGATATGAATGATTAACATTCAACAGGGCATGAGCCCCCAACTTTATATGAGTATGCATGGACTCAACAACTTAATCAACAACAACGTACAACTTCAACGACTT
>Ga0228710_1007564_pt1 | contig 15974 bp, 8 predicted proteins | sample MedpolnodulmetaG_FD_177995 | JGI IMG/M metagenome (GOLD analysis project Ga0228710, IMG submission 177995) | Root nodule microbial communities from Medicago polymorpha collected in Santa Monica, California, United States - pink nodules | ecosystem: Host-associated > Plants > Roots > Nodule... | reverse complement strand
ACTGGCGCAGAAGGAAAATGAAAAAAAAAAAAGAGAATTTTGGACCCCTGCATAGTTATTTTCGGACTGTTTGGACTTGGACAATTAAAAAAAGATAAAATGAAAGTGATTAAAATAAAAAAAAATGGAAAAGACTAATTAAAAATAAAATAAAAATTAGAATTTAAATTAAAATTATAAAATTAAATAAAAGATGGAAATTAAAAAGTAAATAACAAATAATAAAAAAAACTAATAAAACTAGAAATTAAAATAAAGAGAGAATAGGGCCTGAGTCAGAACAAAAAATAAGGTATTTTAAAATACCTCTCTGCCGGATTTTTCACTGAAAAGTCAAGGACTAGTCAGGGTCAAACGACGTATGAATGTGGGATCTCGGATAAAAAATTGGGGTATGACAGCGTAATTGCAAAATGGCTAGTGTACTAGTCGTTTTCATCAAGTAATAAAGTGATAAAGAGAATATCGTATCCACAAGGATTGTCCTTTCGTCTGAACAATTCTTGTAACTTATTTTTGTAAATTTGACGGTATAAAAGTTAAGTTGCAATTTTTATCTGTCTGCAACAGAGCGAATTTACCTGTTTTGGTTGCAGAAAAGTAAGCAATGGTTAGGATTTGATGACATCTTGTCATTACGTAGTTTCTAATGTAAATTCATGATATTTGGAGTTCACAAGCAAGCTTAAACAGCAAGAAAGATGAAGAATTGTCAAGACCTTGGGAAGACAAGAATGAAGATTCAAGAGGTCTTAGGAGACTTTAAATAGGAAGGAATTATGTTCCCTAGTCCTAAGTCAAGTTATTTGAAGACGAAGACCTAAAATGATGGAAAATTGAAGAATTTGGACCCAGGAAAGACCTCATGCGCCTATCACATAGCACATGAACAATGTGCCTAACACATGAACAATATGCCTAGCACATTTGAAAATGCAGGGCACGAGTGTAACACCCGAATTTTTAATATTAGTTTATTAGATAATATAGTATTATTATTTTTAGTAGCAATGTTGATTGTGCAACATTATTTTTATTTTTATTTGAATTAAATTAGTTTTTGGCATGTTTGGGTGGGTTTTTTTTTTAGTTAATTGGGATAAAGACATTGGACTAATAATGGTAGTAGTTTAATTAAAATAGAGCTTTAATTAATTATAATAATTTGATTAAAAAGAGAATGAGAGAAAGTAATTTTTAAAAAGAAAGTAGCATTTTTGGTGAGAATAGGGAAGTGAGAGTGCAGATAGTTAATGTGTCTAAAATTTATTTGTGAAAATAAAAATAAATAAAATATGAATTTATTAAAAAGATTAAGTGAGAAACAAACTCAATTGGTGGTTATAAACAGAGGAGACCATAAGAGAATTAGGGTTACAACAAACAAATATTAGAGATCAAAGAAAAATAGTGTTGCGGAGAAAAGAGGCATGGAGAGAAGAGTTTAGCGAGAGATTCAACCGTAGAAACTCATCTATTTGACAAACTAGAGGTAAGGGGGGAGTCTCTATTCATCAGAAGGGTTGTATGATCATATGGGTAGTGAAGGGTTTGTTTTTCATTGTTTTTGTTATGATCTTTTAATAAATTCATGCTCTAATTTGCTGTTGTGAGTTGTGTATATTATTGTCTCTAAATTCATTATTTTTATGTGCTAAATTCATGATTGAAATTCGGTTATGTTTTGTTTTGAATAAATAGGTAAAAGTGATTAATCACTCCCTTTAACCCTTCCATGGTATATTAATTTTGGAAAGAATTATAATTTATTTGAATGATTTAGTTTTGATGAAAACCTAACTAGCAAATCAGAAGTTTTTCTCCCATTCAGCTGTTAGACATAAATTATATTGGTTTCGAACGTTGATTTACTTTCTTAAGGTGATGAATTATGAATTGAATATATAGGTTTATGTCCTTCGAGTTGCTAGTGTAATATATATGTTTTTCGATCCCTTGTTTATGACCTGCGATTACTATATGAGTTACTATTTTATTTGATCATGAATTGTCTAACACTGTTTCGGTATTAGAGAGTATATACCCACATGCAACTCTATTATGAGGTTCATATTTAGAAGCAGTTTAATTATTAAATGATTTTATATATAAATCTTTGGCTATTAAAACATTATATCATGGTGTTACTTTGTATTCCAAGGGTACACGGTGTGTACATATAGGCTGTTATGCGCAGAAATACTAATAGATTAGTTATAATAAATATATTATAGAAATAATTGTTATAATGAAAATTATGTCTACTCTTTCTAAATGTGTTTGAGATGATATATTTTAATGATGTGTTATTTGAAGATGTGTCGATATAAAGATGTGTTATATAAATATGTGCAATTTAATGATGTGTGATTTAAAGATGTGTTATATAAAGATGTGATATTTGACGATGATGCTATTTAAAGATGTGTATTTGTCGAGTCATATAAAGATGTGCATTGTCGAGTCATTACTTGGTGTTCATGCATTCATAGTTAGTCCTATTTTACGATGTTGTATTTGACGATGGTGTGGACAAAATCAGTAACATATGTCTGATGTCCAAAATATTTGACGATGGTGATAGTTTTTGGTACCACATGCATATAGAGTCGAGTTAGGGAGATTGCATTCATTGTCAAGCATATTCGAAGATGTAGTATATTTGACGATGTATTATATTTGACGATTTATTATCTATATATAAATATATATATTTGAAGCTAATTTATTTAAAGATGGTGATATGCTTGAGTTTATTAAATGATGAAAGATGATTATTAAATGATGTGAATTATTTATATATGATTGGTGATGCTTATATGTTTTACGCCTTGTTTCTATTCATTATAATTATATGATTCTTGTGTTGGATAAATTCTCACCCTCTAGTGGCGATTGGGCGCCTACACTCTTGTGGTGTAGATTTGCAGGAAGAAGAAGTTTAGTAGCAGTGAGTCTCTGAGGATGGCTTTGAAGTCTACTCATGTACTTATCGCTTTTGGGAGTCTTTATTGAGTCGATGCTCTGATCTGTGACACTAGGGATTAGAGATTTATTTTATTTTAGACTAGGCTTTAGAATTCTTTTCAATTCAGTTTAGATGTGGAATTATAAATGTGAATATTTTTTTCGATATTTTAAAATTATTCCGCTGCGACGTTTAAAATTTAAATGAAGTGTTTTTGAAATGAAGAAGATGTGTGACACCCTTGCATGTTTAATTAATTATTGTATTTTATTTTAGGAAATACATTTTGGGATTTTAGGGTGTTACAACGAGCGTCTTTTCTTGCTTTTATTTTGGGTAAAGCCCGCAGTTTTAGCCCAAAGCCAAGTAGAAACTCTCACTATAAATATCAGCCTTCCTCATTCAGAATTTCTCGTTCAGAACTGAAGCAGTTCAAGAGGAAGGCTACTTTGGAGCTTCGGGAGAGAATCTATCTTCTCCTTGATTTTCTAGGGTATGTTTTTATCTTTTATATCTTGTTTTTAGTTACCATGTGTAGTTAAATCTCGTAGAGATTAAGTCTGAGATGATTCTGATGTAACCCTAATTGAACCATGTTGTTGTGAAACCCTAATTATTGTGAATATTCATCTATTTTTATTCAATTCAATTGTTCTTAATGCTTTTTATATCTTGATCAAATATAAACATGATTTCGTGAGAATGAATGACTACTGACCATAGCTTTAAACTTAGACCTAATTGAATTGTTCAAATAAACAGGGTTAGTCTAGGAATGAATAATCGTTTATTTGTGATATTAGGTTAACGTTCTTCAAACCTTCAAAGAATATTAGATCACCTAAGGAATTAGAGACTGTAATCTGAGAAGAGGGTCCTAAGCCAAGGGATTGATTATGGCAATTTTAGTTAATCATCGTAAAACTAGAGAAATATTCATGAGAAATAGGTGCAGTGTACCAATAAGAGGAACTTAAAGGATTCGAAAGACCTAGCCTCATCTCTCTATATCTTTTCTAAACAACTTTATTTTCTGCTATTTACTTTTTATGCACAACAAACCTACGGCCTCGGGCACTAAAATAAAATTTACACATCCTATTTCATAACGCTATTGTTTACGTGAGATTAACACGATCCTTGTGGAAACGAACTTAATTTTATTACTTCAATAGTTTTTATTACACTTGCTAAATATCTATCATGTTTTTGGCGCCACTTCCGGGGATAAACAAAATTATAAATGACAGAAATATTTTAGATGATTTCTTGATGTCAAATCAAGTTTCATTTGAGAAGGTTGATGTTCGGTACAGTGATCTTGTTGAGAAATCATATGAGTCTCAAAAGAAGTTGGTTCAGATGGAGATTGAGTGTCACGAGGTTGTAGTGGAAGAAAATCCACAAGTGAGGAGTGTTGATTTTTTCCCGAAGTCTGAACCAACAAGGGTTAAAGAAATCACTCATGTGAAAATGGATGCATGTCCTTTTCTAAGGTTGGAGAGCTTAAATTCCAAAGGATTAAAGATGAATGCATGGGAGTATATGATTAAATATCCGCGAATCCTAATTTTTTGAGTCAACGCTAATCAATAGCTTAATATCCGAAAATCACCGCGACAATCCTGATTTCAAGCCAGACTCACCCTTAGATTCTCATTTTGAGATAACCTCTTCTGAACAGGTTGAATCAGAAAACTTGACAGTCTCTGATACATCATCTTTAGTATCAGAAGATCAAGCCATTGCGCCTCAACCTGCTAATGCTGTTAAACCTGATAATACCTTACAAAATGACTTTGCAACATTACTCAACAAACAATCTTTATCTATCCTTGAGCCAACTACAAATCAAGCCTCTGTCAATAGTGCATATGATAACATGGAACTATCTGATTCTGAGGATGAGAATATACCTGTTATTTATGTTTACATAAATCCAGACTCACCCTCAGGCTCCACATCACAAACTAACCAAGACTTACCCACACCTCCTACACCTCAACCAATCAAAGTTTCACCACCTCCTACCATTCTACTCCAATCTATTGTTCTGAGAGAGGTATGTGAAAACATATTTAAGGATCTGATGCAGCTTGTCAAATCAAGGAATAATCCAATTCACTCAGAAAATTATGAAGGCAAATGGATTGCATTAAGAGAAGTGTTGGATAGAGTCTTCTATGATCTATAAAGACTATCAGTGGAAGCTTAGAATGAAGCCCTGAATAACTAGTTCAGAGAAGTTATCAGGAGTATGGAATCAGTGGAAGTCAAAAGGAACAAGATATATCTCTCAGAATATCCATTCTATTTAGATCTTTCTACTTTGATAACTCAGTCTGTCAAAGAAGGTCTTGATACTTCCTGGTTAACTCAAGTATATATCAAGCCTCAAATACCAGTTCTTAGGGAGATGAAGATGAAAGACCCTTAAGAAGAAAAGAAAGTTGAGAAACTTCAGGAAGAGCTGTTTGAACAGAAGTTGGTATCTGAATCTTTAAGAAGACAACTTGTTGAAATGAAAGAAGAGCAGGGAGCAAATCAAAAAGCTCAAGGCTATGATGTTTGACATGATGGCTATGATGTCTGACATGATGGCCATGATGAAGAAACAACAAGAACCTTAGATTGCACACCTTATTTTTTGTTGTTTATGTTTCTTATTTTGTGCATCTATTCTTCTATGATATTTTTATGTTATGCTTTTGATACTATTTTGATTATTATGCTATGCTCTGATTCTTAATGATTATCTTTGATATTTCAACCATGCTCTAATGATATACTGCTTAGAAATAATTCGTGTTTTTCTTACTTCTCTTTTTATTTTATGCTCATGTGAAGTTATTTATGAGTGAGATTTTTAAGTTTAAAATGAATTTAATTAACTTGGATAGAACTCAAGGGGAGCTTACAAACGTCACCTTAAGAACTATCAGACTCAGGGGGAGTTTACAAACCTCAGACCCTAAAGTCAACTTGTTAATTAGATTAACAACAATTGACCATTAATAATAGTGTTTGTCATCATCAAAAAGGGGAGATTGTTGGAACAAAATGTGTTTAACATTACCACCTTAAGTTTTGATGATAACAAGGTATTAAAAAGTCAATTGGATATGCTAATATTTATTCAAGTGTGCAGGACCATAGACAAAAAATTTAAATCAAAATTTTGGTTCTAGAAGAATAGAAGAGAGCAATGGAATTTGCAAAGGAAGCTTATGTTGCAAGACAGAGTATGAAGACTACCAGAGTGTGAAGATCATCAGAAGCTGACTGCCTAAGTCTAACGTCATCCAGAGTCTGAAGATCATCAGAGTCTGAAGTCAAGAAGCTGCATTTAGTTAAAGTTTGTTATTCTGAAGACTCATGATTGCAGAAGGAATAGAAGCCTGGATCAACGACTATTTTAGAGGAGTTAGAAGGCATCAAATGTTTATCTACTGAAGAGCGCTGAAAAGGACATAGTACAATTGTACAACCACTACTCCACTATCTTGGCTGCAATAGTACTGCTACAGTTGTGTCTACACTGGTTGTTCTCAAAACAAGGAATGAATTTCAAATTATTCCATCCTAGGAAAAGAACCAAATCAAGCAACAAATCATTGGTGATGATCACTCTTCAACAACGACTCTTTTTGATGTGTTGGAAATCATCAACGTATCTCTCACATCTCTATATAAAGGAGTGAAGACTTAAAGATTAAAAGTGACTCAACAACATTTTTACAGTGTCAAAACTCTGCTGAAATTGTTGCATATCAAATTTCACTTAGAATTTTTTAACAATTTTCATATCTTAGAAATTCTAGAGTCTTAAGAGTCTTATCTGATTTGTATTGTTAACACCACTGATTGTATATCAAGTGTTCAACCTTAAACATCTTTCTGTGTAATTTTGTTTGTTTAGAAGTATCTTGCTTTTGTGCTTGAGCATAGGAAATCTCTTGCTTGTGTGCTTGAGTATTTGAAGTCTCTTGCTTGTGTGCTTCAGAATTTGTAATCAGATATTGATATTAGTTAGCTCTCCTTGGAAGTGCAAGGGAGACAAGACTACTTCTGGATTGTGGAAGGAACCTATATAATTGCTTTGTGTCTCTCTCTCTACTTATCCGCTGCATTAGACTATAAACTTTGTTCTTGAATCTGAACTCTATCAAACTCTGAACATTGAACTTAGTTTAAAAAGAAGAAAAAGCTTACACAATTCAACCCCTCCTTCGTGTGTTTTTCTCACCTTCACTCCATTATTAGGCCCACTTATTGGCATTTCAACAAGCCTAGGGTTTTGGTTTTGAGGTGCTGGCGTATTACGCATAGGAGGAGTGGCAAAGAAATCAGCAATTCGCCCAATTTGGTCAGACAATGCTATGTAACTATTATGAGTTTCCTGAATTAAAGGATTGAACACAATACTAATTTGTTGAGTCAACATATAGACAATTTCATGGTTACAATCTTCTATTTGCTGCCTTAAAGCCACTAAGAAAACATTGGTAAAATATTGTTGAGGATTTGAACCAGGAGCGCTCATTCCAGGGTGATAAAATTGAGGGCGTATTACGTTCAAATTCTCTGAGTAAGTAGATGGACTAGTATGGAGGCCTACCATAAAGGATGAAGGCATGCCATATGGCTGGTTCATATGGTTTTTTGGATCGAAAGCCCATAAACTTTGATTTGGCTAGCCACCAAAATTTGCATTAGATTAGGCCGCCGCAACAACGGTCGAAGCCAATGCAGGAATAGTAGATGAAACATTAGCGGAGTTGTTGTTCCTATTGTTTCGGTATAACTTGCGCCAACAGTTGGCGTTGCTTGTGAGCTTTGTTGCGTAGTCGCATCAAACGTTGCATGTGACATCGATGCAATCATTGGACTTGACGGTGAATCATTATGACTTGGAGGACGTACCATTTCTGGAAGTTGTCTCTTACTTCTTAAGAACATACACAACAAGAATCACAAACTTTTAAAAAAAAACAAATTTTTTAAGAAAAATTCTAAACAGAAGCACAAATAGTCCCACTGGGTGTGCCAATTAGTTTACCGTGGTTTTTGGTAAACAACCGCTGGTTTAAAGTTTGTTACTTGCTAGATCAACCAGTAAATCTTTGGGACATATTGTGCTTCTTATTTTCCAGAAAATGATGAATGTTCTTGATATTTTTATGTAAAAGATGAATATAACCGTCGAATCTGATAAAGATCAAATCCGTCGAATTATCTTCAGGAAATTAAAGTAAATTGCTTGAAAAAAAAAGTAAATTGCAATGGAATTTAAAGAAATAAACATAAATTGCATTGATTGAATGTAAATTGGTACACAGATTCATACATTCTGACTTGTTACTCGTTTCTCTCTAAATGCGGATAATTTGAGTGTAAGTTTTCTGTATGGTTGAATTGTGACTTGTTTTTCCTATGAAAAACTAATATTTATACTAAGTAACTACCTACACAGAAACGGTCAAACATAACCACTAATAACTGCTACATACATCTCTTTGATTTAAATTTCAAATAACATCCTTTGACAGTAACTGTTGCTTGGCTTTTTCATCCAATACCAAACTCTTTTCGACTCCTTTTCGCCTGTCGAACCATGACCTTCAAAACAACATTTCTTTCCAAGTCCATACCTTCGACTAGACCGGCATGTCGAATATATTAACTTTCCTCTAAAGTTCAAGTCAAACTCCATTGACTGCATTTATTATAGCCTCTCGAAAATACAGGCTAACACATAACTCCATGTATAATTCTAACAATTGTTAATTAGAATTTCAACTTCCTCTAACATTTTAGTCTTCCTATTGTTTTGAAAAATGTTCATCCTTCACTTCTATTCTAATATACATTCTTCATATGTAATTTTTTTTTTTTTTTTAAGTTACGCTGTGGCTATAGAGACACTCCATGCTTAATGGTGGATCCGTCCATGATTCTATTAGCGGATGCAATTGGCCACAATGGTCATTACACAATAATATTATTTTTGAAGGGGGTTGATGTCTATATTGCAACCATTAATCGAATTAAAATGCTATCTTGGGATAGTTTATTGTTAGAGAAGAGAAAATCAGGTTAACTATTTTTCCGGTGTTTCTTGATGTAAGTGGTACCCTTACACACTTAGTGAAATTCTTTGCTTATGAAAAAACTAGGTTATGAGTCCTTAAAGTTTGCTTGTGATTAAGTATTTTTACCTTTCTTCTAAATATTTTTATATTTGTTTTTAAAATAATAATAAAATTTATTCAAAATTATTGTAAGTGACCTACGAGGAACCTTCCTATAATCAATTTTTCACAACTATGGATAATATATATCAATTTAATATTTCTTTTTTTAGACAAATTTTGGGAAAAAGTAAAGATAGTAAAATTTTAGTATTTAGTAAACATTTAGTCTATGTATATCTTATCATTATTATCCTTGTACATATATGGTACAGATGTAACTAGTGATAGAAAATAAACATACAATGGTTCAACATGAGTTATTATTATTAATTGTAAATAGTGGTCCAACAAAAGTATCACGGGTAGGCACTTGGCAATAACAACTAACCGAAAATGGTGTGGGGGCAATGTCACATGTAATACGTCAGGTTCAAATTTGACCCTTAAATGGGTCCACGAAAAACCACTGAGTTTCTCCAATAAGATATAAATTGCTAAGATCAAACTATAACATATTGCAGCTCCAAAATCGTAAATAATTTGTCAGATTCATGTGATAGATTCTCACATATATTACTCAAACAAATTAGAAATCAATTCATTATATTAATAATATTGATATAATGATAGTTGTTACAAAATGTCTAAAGGACGGGGTCAGTGCATGAGACTTCCACTAGGTGCAGTTTGAGGAGGCCATTGCTCATGACTTGTTAAACGTGACCTCCATATCACACTAATTAACAAACAACCTTACCGTTGGGCTAAGACTAAATCTCACTATTGAATTAATGTCTTATAAAATTTAAAAATGAAACGAAAACGTTACCCATAAGAGAGGTTGATGATAATATTATAAAGTACTAGCTAGCTAATGAGACATATTAAAAGGCATGTGGACGACACAAAACACTAGGATTAATTTATTAGACATACTATCACATAAGTAAGCTCCTAATGATAGCTGCTTGAGCACTGTTAGGGTCTATGGTGTCCAAAAGTTGTGACAATCGGTCACTAAGATCATCAACCTCTCTATGCAAGTTTTTGATGTAATTGCAAGTCTCTTGCAATACCTTAGCAGCTGAAACCTACAAAACAATATAATAAACATTATAATAAATGTTAATGGAATTTAATGTCATTTTCAACAAATTTTCAGTTGCTTTGGATATTATACTCGACAATGATATATGCATTGCAAGTGGGAATGTCCGAATTCCACAGCCCTACAAGTTTGTGGGTAAACGAGTTAAGGATTCAGGGCACAAGCGTGATGACTTATCTAGCTAATCCAACCAAAGCCACACATAAAATATGCGTGTAGTGTGTGTCATGTGCATGCATGTGACTCCTTTGTATAATTAATTCTTTGATAAACACCCTTTCTAGAATACAACAATTTTAAGATACTTTAATTTAGACTAGTTCTTGTCAACAAAAAAATTTAGCTTGGTAAAATATCTAGATTAGTTGTATGCATCACATAATAAATATATGTTTATCAACAAAAATTGAAGATATGATTTAGACTAGAGTGTATGAAGATTACCTTTAATGAACTATTTAAAACTAAAAAAAAAGTAGAACTATGAGCTAGTTAAAGATATGTTGTGAGTCAAATGTTATATACTGTATTTCGAGTAAATCACCAGTTTTGTTTCTAACATTGGAATATATATCATTAATTTCGTCTCTACAATATAAATATTGTAATATTACTTTGAAAAGTTAAATTATTTTTTAGTAAATAGATCAGTCAATTGAGTTCATGAAATTATTATGTAGGAACCAGAAAAAATTAAAGATCATTATAAAATTTAATTAATTCTAATAATCAAAATGACAATAATTATAATTTAAAGTCTTAAAATGATGTAGTGTGTGTCTAGTTCTACAGGGATAACCATTGATTTTGAATTAAATAAATTTGTGAAATTAGATTTTAATTAGTTAAAAATGAGTTGAATATGATTTTAATTACATAAATTGAGTTGAAAAATATATTTAATTGTGTCCTTCAAAAATAAATTTAATTGTAAAAATTATGTTTAAAGCCAAAAACTAAAAATTTTAACTTCATATTATAATCAATTGAAAAAAGAAAAAAAATATCAATCCATATCATTTAGAAATCAATTTTATGTGTTTAGGGTATCAGTTTCCATTTTATCAGCTACTCCAAATTTAAACACACATTTACATGATCTCTTTCACATTTATGTGTAAAAGAGAGAATACAGAAAAGGAAAGAAAATTAATATACCTTGTGGGAACGCCTTGCCAGTTCAGGGACAAGTTGTTGTAACTTGGTGACGAGATCATTAATTTGAGCATCAGAGATCTCAGTGGAAACACCGGATTGTCTTGAACGAGATCTTCTGCTAGACATTGTTAAGGTTTTTGAGGTAGGTATAGGTATGTCAGAAATAATTTTTGTTGTTTAGCTTCTAATATCTTCAATGTAAGTGAAAGAGTCTAGAGAATGTTGCCGAGAAATACACTACCTAGAATCTAGCTAGCTACTTAGGTATAGGAAGCTCTTATATAAAGTGAATAGAAAAAAATAATGCAAAAAAAATTAAAATGTGATTTTTTTTTCTTTCTTTCTCAGCTTAGACAAGTGATGGACGACAGAGAGAAAAGGGTAGCCATGAAAGAGAGATTAGGTTGTTGAGAGAATGTGTCAGTTGGTGTTGGAAGTTGAAGAGGATAAAAGTGTTTGAGAAAGGTATTGGGCTAGGCAAGTTATTAAATAGGGATATTACGTGAGGGAGACAAGTAAATGAAATAAGAATGGGAGAGATGCTCCATACTGTCCTTTTTGCATATGTCCCCATGGGGTTAAAGGAAATGTGAGCTTGTTTGTTGTAACACCCCCCCAACTGCATAGGGACCTCTTTGTGTCAGGCTCAGCACACAAGCCCATGTTATCTTATTACTTCATTGTCATTTTAATCATTTCTATTTCATATACTTTTCTTCGTTTATAATTTAGATTGTTACCCCCATATGTACGGTTTAGGTGGTAAAATTCTTTAGAGGAACACAACCCCACAAAACCGGCTTGTGAGGTGAAGGTTGCCCCCACTTATAAATACATTTTCAGGTCATCACCTATTCAATGCAATCCCAGGCATGAGAATAACAACATTTAACAACTTGAATATTCCATTCTCCAGCTTCTAATGATGTCAGCTTCTGATGAACTGCTTCTGGTGAACAGCTTCTTATGATGTTGTAATACCCAAGGCTGACGAGGACGGGGAGTGGTCGCCGGTGCACAAGGCACGACAATGAGCGGCTCCCGACAGCTTCTAGAGGAACCGAATCACACCGGAGTGAGAGGGTTCCTGAGGCCGTGCATGTATGGGACTGCATGGTTGAAGGAAGACTTATAAGAATTGTTTGGTACTACCTATATCAACAAGATGCATCTTCTTTTTGGTAGCCCATTCCATAAGAACTCCACAGTTAAGCGTGCTTGACTTGGAGTAGGCGTTGGATGGGTGACCTACCGAGAAGTTTCCCGGTAAGCGTGCGAGTGAGGACAAAACACGCTGAAAAGACTCGTGTTGGTTTGTAGGGTCAGTCGACAATACTTAAAGTCGTCTGGGATGTTACAAATGGTATCAAAGCAGACCTATCCCAGTACGGTGTGGTTCGGGGACGAACCAAGCGGAAGCTGGTGGGCATGTAATACCTGATGACATCTCGTCATTATGTAATTTTATATGTAATTTGATCACAATTTGGAGTTTACAAGGCAACTTATGCAGCAAGAAAAGCAGAAAGCTGAAGAAATATGCAAAGAAGCAAAACGTGTCACGATTGGTTGAAAGCGTGACACGATTTGAGATGACCAAAACATGCTCTCGACATTGAAGAAAACGTGTCACGATGGCCAATTTGTGACACGATTTGAGGAAACCCTAATTTCAGCTTTTTGTTATGTAAAGGAAACGTGTCACGATTTACTTAAAACGTGACACGATTTTGGGCGAAATTATGTGCCTATTTAAGCTGAAGTCTATTCTGAAGACAAGGGTTACGATTTGAGCAGAGCAAAGTGCGGTTTTGAGACTACAAGACGGCTAGAAAGGCGATTTCTTCACTCTTTTACCAGTTCATGTATGTATTGTTTCCTCTATTGATTATGTTATTTGTAAACACCATTATGAGTAGCTAAATCTCTTAGAGGTTAGGTCTGAGATGATTCTTTGTAACCCTAATTGAACCATGTTGCTGTGAAACTCTATTTATTGTGAATGACAATCTAGTTTTTATTCAATTCAATTGTTCTTAATGCTTTTTATATCCTGATCAAATATAAACATGATTTAGTGAGAACGAATGACTACTGACCATAGCTTTCGACTTAGACCTAATTGAATTGTTCTAATAAACATGGTTAGTCTAGGAATGGATAATCGTTTGTTAGTGATATTAGGTTAACGTGCTTAAACCTTCAAAGATTATTAGACCACCTAAGGAATTAGGGGCTGTAGTTTGAGAAGAGGGTCCTAACTCAAGGGATTGATTAGGACTATTTTGTTAACTATCGTGGAACTAGAAAATCATTCATAAGAATAGGTGCAATATACCAATTAGGGGAACATAGATGATTCGAAAGACTTGATCTCATCTCTCTTCATATTTTGTAACCAAATCTATATTTTCTAAACGAATCTTTATTTTATGTTATTTAATTTTATGCAATCAAATCAAATCTACTACCTAGGGAAAACAAAATAATTTATGCATCCTAAACATTTACTTTATTACTAAATTGAGATTAACACAGTCCTCGTGGATACGAACTTATTTTATTACTTCGATAGTTTTTGGTACACTTGCCAATTCTCTATCATTTATACCCAAGTTTTAGCCTTGGGTTAGGTATGGCATTTCTTATGCACATTATAGCCGCATAACTCTTGAACCCCTCACTGACTTGAGCGTCGGAGTACGTGTAGGTACACCACTTTCCTTCGGTGGAGAAGGACCACCAGCGGGCCGAGGTTCTAATACCGAGAGATGCATATAATAATGCATTGTCTCTGCCATAGGAGTCAATAGCGGCTGATAGCAGCCGCACGTAGCAGCGACGAACCGCTACGCTAATCGTCTTAGCGGTGCAGATTGAGATAGTGGCCGCTTCAGCTGCTATAGAGGCATAGCGGTCACTTCAGCCGCTATTTGATTTTAGTTGAAAATTTTCAAATTTCTAAATTGGTTTTTTTAAGGCATTTTGGGGATTTTCAAAACCAAATTGATTCAGTTGTATGGTTTCTCTGTTCTTTTTTTCTTCCTCTGTTTTCTTTTGTTTTATGGTTTCCCTTGTTTTATGGTTTTTTTATTTGTTCCGCTTTCGTTTGTTTTTTGGTGTTTTGATTTATGAATGTCTCATGAGATTTGAGTGTTATATTTTATTTTCTATTAAATATAAGTTTTTTTTAGAAATATATAAGTTTGTTTATACTTTATACTATTATTCATGTAATTTGTTCAAAAAATAATCAAATATCGGTGATACTGCTATACGCTAACCCACTATCCCACTTTTGAGGTCGGCCTCTATGCACCGCTACCCGAGATTGACTACTATGTTGAGTTTTGATTAAGACTTTTGATATTATGTTGAAGATTTGAAACCTTTCATAAGATTTGGGTGTTTTGTATGATTTATGAATGTTTCATGAGATTTGAATGTTATATTTAATTTTATATTGTTATATGTTTCTTTATAATATATAGTATTATTTACTAATTTGTTAAAAAAGTCATCAAATAGCGGTCATAGCGCAATGTGCTATCCCGCTATAGCATTTTTAGAATCGGCAACTACGCGCCGTTATCCGCAATTGACTACTATGGTCTATGCCAACTGAACTATGTTTCAGGAGACATTCTACACAACTTATAGCTTGGAAGGACTTGGTGGTTTGATTTATATATTTCATTTTTGTTTATAAAAAACAAACATGCTAACTATTTACTCAAACTACTAATATAATTTTATTCTATTAAATATCATCATTATTATTAAGAGCTTGAATCTAATTAATTGCCACCCTTGAGTCAAATATAAAATATTGCCGCAAATGAGTGCACTTGCAATTAGAGGTGAGCAGAGGCCATAAAATATATTTCACCATCTTAATATAAAATTTGTATATTTATAGAGACCAAAAATATATTTCACAAAAACAAAAAAATTATTGAAACAATCTTATAATCGTTTATTTAATAAAGTGTAAAACTCAAATGAAATACTTGTGTGAAAGGGAAAGAGTATCTAGTATCAAAATTATAAATGGAATTAAGAGCTAAAAATAGCATATTCTTGCCATTCGTTAACCGTTTAATTACCATATTTAGAATATGTTCTTCTTTTCGGCCTGGTGTGGTGACCCTCAGGAAACACGCGTACTTTATATTTTCTTGTCTCCTCTCATCATCAGTTTCACTTCCTCTTTGAAAATAATTCTCAAACTTCTGAAATATTTAATTCCCTTACTCTATAACAAACTCTTGTCTTCAATTCTAGATTTCACTATCAAAACCTTTTTCTACTTTCTCCAGCACATGGATATGTTTACAACTAACAACTCTTCCTATTCACACCCCTTTTCTCCAAATTGTTCCGAGAGTTCATTGCAGAATTCAGAGGGCTCTCAAGGGATGTTGAAGGGATTTAAGAGAGGTTTTTCAAAATTTTATAATCCTCTTAGCGGAACAAATCCCATTGAAACGGATCTTGATTAAATCATTAATCACAAATCAAACAGAAACTTAAACACTTTAAGATT
>Ga0228710_1007563_pt1 | contig 15975 bp, 7 predicted proteins | sample MedpolnodulmetaG_FD_177995 | JGI IMG/M metagenome (GOLD analysis project Ga0228710, IMG submission 177995) | Root nodule microbial communities from Medicago polymorpha collected in Santa Monica, California, United States - pink nodules | ecosystem: Host-associated > Plants > Roots > Nodule... | reverse complement strand
GAATAATACTTGAAATACTTAAATTATGTTAAGCAAAAGACCAACATCATTTTGATTTATGAGTAAGTATGGATCCAAAAAATGTCAAAAATGTTAGGCCGAACATATATAGTTTCTTAGAATCAAATTTGAGATTTTTCATTTAAATGCATAAAAAAAAACTTGCTGATGCTACAAAATCTAATTTAACCTAAATAAAAAAAAATCTAATTTAACCTTGTAAAAACAATGAAAAAAATCACGATGGCATGCATATTAACAAATTTGGTGTATTCTTTTGGTTCCAAAAATTATCACTTTTAGAAGTTTGTTTTTGTACTCGTTTCTTACCATATGTTTATAAATGAGAACTTAAAAATAAAACATTTTTTAAATAATTTAAAGGTAAACATAATCTTGATCAATGGTAAACAAAAAAATGTTAATTTTTAAAATAATCTTTTAATTAATAATCTGAAAATAAAATAATTTGATTATGGTATAATAAACATAAAAATGTTTAATTAAAATATTTTGATTTTAGTCCTCAAATTCTTAGGAAAAGGACCTTCATAATCCAAAATTTGATTAATAGACAATTAAAGTCAATGTTTGAGTTTTTTTTAGAACAGAACACATTATGTTTAAGTGTTAAATTTTGATCAATGAAATGTAAACAAATGCAAATTTACAACCAAATATAAAAAAAAATCTCTTCAAAAAAGAAAATAAATATAGATAAATAATAATAGCCAACGGCTATAGCCGCAATTACGTGTCAAGCTAACAAAATGGCAACATAGCAAAATGTTGGTTGGATTTGGATTTTGGATGCATGATGGTTAACTTTTCAATAAGCCCTCAAATTTTATGGTGAATTGGTATCACACTTTTTTTAAGAAGTTAAATTACAAAATTTCTTTAGAAAATTGTTTAAGCATAAAAAATAAGTAAATTTTACATTGAAAATTGTATAGTTATGACTTTTACATGTGTATGACTTGTATTTTAAAGAACAAGTTTTTTTTTTTATGGATTCTTTAAACAATATCCTTATGAAAATATCACTTTTGGAGCAAAATTTGCCTTTCTTGGCATCAATAATCATCATTTTTTAGGAAAAAAGAATATGAGTTGGGACCAAAGCTACATTAAATGTAAAATTGAGACACCAAAAAGTTTAATTTTTTTATATAAAAAATGACTATTTTTTTAATTCAATAAAGAGAAATATGGATCCAGATCGTCTCCCGCCCTTCCTCTCATGTTTCTTGTGTTGCGCTGATCAGAGCCGTCTATCCATCATTCAGCATCGTTGATCGCAAGCAGGAGAATGAAATAAATGGTCGAGATTGGATAGGACCCTCCAGTGGCTGGAGAGGATCCGATTTCGAGAAATACTACTTCACATGAAAAACAATTCACCAAAGTGATCCACCCACTCTCACAATTCATTCATGATAATAATTTTTGCTATCAATAGCACCTCTCTTTAAGCCAAAAAATTCAATTAAGCCAAAAAAAAATTCCAAACTTTGAGCTCAACTTTCAACGTTTTAAGTTTATGAGAAAGAATAAACATTGGAAAACCAGCCAAACTCTTGGACCAATGAGACTCAATCACCCGACTACAATCTTAGTTAGAAACACACATACTTTGGAATTTAAAAGAAAGAGTGAAGTTTACCTCCGATTGAAAATTTAACAAGATGAGACGATGATATGAATGAGACCTAGGTAAAGTAGAGCATAAAACAATTTTTCAAACTAAGAGGTGTTGAAAATAGCTCTATCGAACCTTTGAGACGGTGTAAACATGCCTCTTGCATCCATTGGAACCTATTAATGTCTAAATGAACAAGATTTTTGCTATCAGGCTGCACTCAAAATGATCAAAATTTTTGGAGTAAACCATTAATTTGGTCTATGTCTTTGTATGTCACTTTCAAATTAGTTATTGACTCTATTAATATTTTAAAACAATCGCTATCATTGTCAAAAGTTTCTCAATTAGATCATTGTCTCTAAGGCTCCGTTTGGATAACTTAAAACTAACGGAGCGGAACAGAATGGAGCGGAATGGGACGGAACGGAATGGAACGAAAATTCCATTCTATTGTTTGGATATTTCAAGACGGAATGGAAATAATTTCCCACTCTATTATTTGGAAAGTGAACGGAACAAAACGTGTTATAATTTTTTTATTCCATTTTTACCCTTTAGTTTAAATATCAATGTGTAATCGATATATGTTTATTTTGCCATCAAGTAACACCATAATAAATATGGGTAATTGAAAAAAATGTTCAGTACTGATTAGTTAGAATAAACAAGTCAATACATGTTCATAATAAGCATAAACGGCAAAAAAACGTATAATACTAATTAGTTACAATTGAAGATAATTGTGCGGTGCATAACAATGGTTTCTACATAATTTACGATTGTTGCATAATAATTTGCCAGTCAATTTCTTTGCGGTAGTAAGTAAGCATGTGGGAAACAAAATGGGAAAGTAGTATGAAGTATGGGAAAGGCGAGAAGAAATAAGACACAGTGAACATAAGAAGGAGAAAAAAACGAAGAAAGGAGGAACAATAGTTGATGAAATAGAAAAGGCAGGGGCATAGTTGTCATTGTAATATTTATGTATTCCATTCCATTGGATATACCCCAAATTGAGGGAAATGAAAATTTGGCTTAATGGGTGGTATTGGATGGAATGAGTTCCATCACACTCCATTCCTTTTTTGCAAAACCAAACAATGGAACATAGTTTTATCCCACTCCATTCTATTTCATTCCACCACTCTCCATCAATCCAAATATAGCCTAAGTTTTTGTCACATGACGAGAGACTTAATTGAGAAACTTTTGACAAAACATGAACTATTTTGAAATATTGTCAAAAACTTCTCAATTAAATCACTTTCTCTTTGTTTTTGTCACATAACGAGGGACTTAATTGAGAAACTTTTGACACAAACTATTTTGATATATTAATAGAGTCGGTGACTAATTTGAAAGTGACTTGCAAAGATAAAAATCAATTTAACAGTTTACTCAAGATTTTTGCTATGAAGCACCAGTTAACATTTCCCTTAAATGGCTGGCATATTTCTCATGAGCACTAATAATAGTATTGAAGTCCCCGAGAAAACACCAATAAAATCTTTTTCCAAGAGAACTCAATTCCATTCAAAGTTTTCTTATATTCACATGTGAAGTAGCAGCAGAGACAGCTGCGCCATAACATAAGTGACTTCCCTCCACAATAGAGGTGCTTCATCACAACCAAATTCAAACATCTTACAAAAGGGGTTCGTAAAACAATATAAAAATCTAAATATATATAAAAAATAACAAAAGCCTAATTAACAACTCCAGGGAAAAAAATGAATCATTGTCATTGAACACTAATATCAAGAACTTTGGAATAAGTGGTAGCCTTAGGAATGGTTATGTAAAGAACACCATCCTTAACCTCAGCCTTAATATTCTCAAACTGCACATTCTCTGGCAAAGCAATTCTGCTACTATACCTACCATAGCTCTTAGACCATTCTTCATCTTCATCATTCTTCTTCTTGTGTGCTTTCTCAGCTTTCACAACCAGCATCTTCTCTTCCACCCAAACCTTAACATCCTCTTTGTTCATACCAGGCATATCAAACCTCATCTTGTATTCACTTTCTCCTTCTTTAATCTCCCATGGTGTTCTTCCCCTCCTTCTATACCCACCTACTCCTTCAATCGGTAGCGGCGATGAAGGCCACTCAATTGTGCTCATTGCAAACGGGTCTTCCATCATGCTTTCCATTGTTTCCATCATCTCTTGCACTGTCCTTGTCGTAGGAAATCGATCCCATAACCCTATCGGTGCAGCTGGAAAAACTCTCTTCTTAGGTTGGGACTGGTGGGGTTTAATGTTGTTTGATCTTGAGACATGGTCAAGTTTTTCTCTTGCTTCACCTGTCATGGCTCTGGCTCGAAGGAAATGAGTCTGTCTTGATAAACTCTTGGAAATCATGGAAAAATTAAGACCAAGATTTGAGGCTAAAGAGTGCACCATTTTGTCTATTGAGACAAAAATCACAAGTGTATGAATAATTAATTGTTGCTCGTTTTTTATGAAGTGAATTTGTTTAGTTTTTGATATATATAAGTTTGGAAATGAGTGATGGAGGATTCTGGAAAGCTCGTGTACAATTCCACTTTATATAGAATTTTCGAGAACCAAACATATTATTTGTAGTGGATCACTTCAAGTCATAGGATATATAGTTACAAGACAATGAATCATGAATGTGAGATATTAAGCATAGCTGCTAAATGAGAGGTTGCATTTGCACGTACCACAACTTAATCTTGTGGTTAGATTTCTCACATCAGTTATAACTCTTTATTCCACACTTTTTTTATGGAGAGGTTATCCTATACTTTATCTAGGGATGTTTGTCCTCTTCTGACATTTAATTTAATCGAATGAAAATCATATCACTAATCTAATTCGTCACATGTTCGTGATTTTTGCTTTGCTAACAAATTCTAGCCTGGAGGTTATTCCTCAATGGTTTACCAATTAGAAGTTTACTTAATCAAAATTTCTACATGTGCAACTTTATCTTGCTTGTTTTGGCTTCGGCCACATATTTTTATTATGCACATTTTCGCACAAGGTTTTAAGTCAAGCGTTCAGTTGGATTGGTGTAAGTATGGTTTGAAGAGCATTTTATACAATTTGGCTCATTGATTAACTGCAAGTCATCAAATCAAAGAGGGTAAATATCTTAATATGGCTTGCAGTTGTGTGAAACTTGCGAAATGCTTAGAAATAAAATCATATTCAAAGGCAAACTTGCAGACATCAATAAAATTGTCTCACAAATAAAGCTCGGGTGTGAAATTCTTTGATTGATGGTGTAATTTCATTTGTTGTCTTGATCGGTCTCTCTAAAAATCTTGTATGGATGGGTTAGAGTACCCCTTATACTCCTAGTTATATACTCTCTTTATCCTAAAATATAAGCAAAATTGGTCAGAAAATTGATGTGTTCACTCCAACATTAGAAACAAATACACCAACTTTGTTTGTCTCATTTTTACTAATAATTTAAGACGGATGGAGTAATTTAATTGAGTAATTTGTTTATCATGAAGAAAAGAAAACAACATTGCCCTTATAAAAACCAAAGTTGAGATCTTGAAACAAAAACAAACCTCGTTGAGTTATATAAGTTTTCAAAAAACAAATATTGTTTCATTTGTTGTCCCTATCAAACATAATTTTAACATTCTCTAGAATATAGGTTTCTATCCGAATTCCACTGACATTCTTCATGCTGAGTTATTTGCTATTTACAAAGGTCCGATGTTGGCCAAAGAGATAGACTTCGCAGAGTTAGTTTATTACTCGGATTCTTTACATTGTATCAATCTTTTTAAAGATCCCCACATGATCTTCTATGTCTATGTTATTTTAATTCAAGACATCAAAGGTCTAATTGAGCACAACAATGTCACAATTTGCCACACTCTTCTTCATGAGAGAAACCAAGAAACCAATGTGCATATTTTATGTGTAAACTTGGTACTTCATCAGACAAAATTCCTCTTCCATGACTCTCCGCCAACTTATCTTTTTGAGTCTCTTTAAGATTGACGTGGCCAACACTTTCTTTTCTAGAAATAGTTTTGTTCTTTTTGTTTTTCTTTTTTCATTTTGTTTGTTTGTTTTGATTATCCTTGTAACAAAAAATAATGCACATACATGAGTTGAAGATAATTTGAACACATCTTGATCATAAAAGATTCACAATAGTGACATAAACTTGTCATCATGTAACAAAAATGAAACAAAAAAATTGGAATGATGAAAACATTCCGTTTTTATTTTCATAGACAAAATTCACTATATTTTTTAAGACGAAAAACTTATTTAACCCATAAAACAACAAACAGTAAAACCTCTCTCTCTCTCTCTGAAAAGTATCATAGCAAACACAAATAAAACTCCTAATCAACAAAATGAATTCCTGTGAAATAAAATGCGAGAATATTACAACTTGGTAATTTGTACAACAGATCCAGAAATGTCTTGAAGGAATAGTGAAATTATGTGATTATAAAGGCAGTGTTCGCTGATCAGAACATAAAATTATGTGTTGGGTGCAGTATAAGAACAAAACAGGAGTTTGCATTGTTGTGCAAAGAAAGCAGCCATTGACCAATTTACAAACAGCACAACGCTTTCTAAAGCTCATACGGCTCCAAACAGCACTTGACAATTCAAGCAAATTGTTTCCTGATATAATTTCATCCTTTAGCCCTGGTATTAGCACAAAAACAATCTAAACCATTAGAAATTTAAAAATATTACCTACGGTGTAATTGAATAATGTTCATTAAAGTGCATAAAATCAGAGATACCTCTATCAAATATGTGGCATCGAGAAATTGAAGAAAGTAGAGGTGTGGAAAAAAAGAAGATGAAAATTCCCTTTGACAGTCACATTTGAAAATTGCAAAAAGACATAAAACTCACTTAGTTTTTTCTTTTGAATCTTCCTCTGACTCATCGTTATCGGTAGCAGTAACTAACGATGTTATTTCCCCAAAGGACTCCTTTACATCTCCGAAAAAGTCTTTCACTTTATCAGCTACAGTTTTTAGTTTATCTGGTGTAGGAAGCTGCAAGTTGAATACACAAATACATCAATATATTAGTCGGAGTCTCGGAATGTATCAAAAAATATTCTTCCTCAATATTATGAAAAAGAACCTTATAACTAAAAAGAAAGCATACATTTTTTAATGTAGACAATGATCAATCTACAAGCTAATGGATCTTAAGAGAATCTCTGCAATTTTCAATTAGGGATATTTTTGTTGTGATGGTTGTTTAGGTGATTATAGCCATCATTTGTTACGAGAGTATCTTTGAAAATTGTAATTGTGAATAGAGTATTGTCTATTGTGAAGGGGAAAACCCTTGGAGTGGAGATTCTCTCCTATCTATCATATTTCATAAATAATGTGCTCTTTCTATTCCATTCAATTCCCGGGTTCCTAACAGACAGTTTCCATTATTTCTGTAAAGTTGTTAAAATGAAAAGTTACATGAACAACCAGGGTTCTTCTTTGTTGTACTTGAAGAACATATATGTCCCTAATGCAGTATAAGGTTTAAAATTCAGTTAAAAACTTCAACAAATAAAAGTTTAGAATATCACCTCAATAACATCACTGGTAGAAAGTGCAGCTTTTACATTGCCATTCTGCTGCAATTCATCATATGAAAAAGTTAATAAACAAAATAAAAGTCTCACTGAATTCATCTTCAATTGGTTTTAAAATATATGTATAGAAATATAGAAACATTACAACAAGTTTGTAGCCATATCTGAATTCAGTAGCCGACTTTAGTACACGGTGTTGTTTGAATGCAGATTTCTGTATCTCCTTCTCATCCTATTTGAATTGAAGCAACAATGAGTAACAAAGACAGGACCAACATACATAACCAAGAAAACACATGCTCGGCATGATTATGTTGAGCTCTTTTTAAAAGTTGATGTGCTGATAAATGTCTCCATAATGGTTAAAAAGAGCTCAACATTTATCAGCACATCAACTTTTAAAGAACAAAACAAACAAATGCTATCAAGTATTGACACAAATCACCCAAATTTTACCCGTTGTCTATCAAAAAGTCTCTTGCCATCTAAATATAGTTACACACCATATTTTCATACACATAATTCGCTCTGGTGATTCTTCATTGTCACATAGATGTCAATCAAATGGAGTAAACCATCAAATTCGGCCCTAACTTTATAGGGCTGACTCAAATAGGTTCATAAAATTATGAACATTTAAAAAATCATCGATTCTATCAAATTTTACTCATTTTAGTCCTTCAAAGAGTCAAAAGGGACTAAATTCATAATAAGTGGTTAAATATAAAGATCAAATTGATAGTAAGTGGTTAAAATATAAGGACCTAATTAATAGTAAGCAGTTAAATACATGGACCAATTTGAAAGTTTAATAGAGTCAAAGACTTTTTTGAGATATTCACAATCTCATGACCTATTTTGAGAGCACCCTGCAAAGTTAAGGACTAATATAGCAATAATAACAACTGATTTCGAGTAAATTGATTCCGACTAAAAGTAAGTTGAAGGCAAAATCATTCATGCTTGGATACATTCATATAAAAGTTGAATTATATAAACTTCAAGTTAGAATCAATTCTAGAGACATATCTAAACAAAGCGTTATTCATTTATTAATGACACAAGTAAATTATCAACAATGGGCATTTGGTCTAGTGGTATGATTCTCGCTTAGGGTGCGAGAGGTCCCGAGTTCAATTCTCGGAATGCCCCATTATCTTTTTTTTTTCTTTCTGCATTTTTAATTAATCTTCCAATATATTTGCATTAATTAACATATTTAACTATCTAAATGAACAATTATAGAAATTAATGGAAAAAAGTCTTACTCGGTAGATAACAGCAGCAAGATTTCGATCAAGAGTATCCTTGTAAATAAATTTGCCAAGAAAATTATCTTTAGCAGCAACCATAATTTTGGCAGTGGTACCACCAGAAACAATACTAAGAGGATACCAAAGATAAACATTAGCCATACGAATGAAGACGACGAATTTAGGATTACCGTCGTCTTCAACTTTGGGTAAAGGAGGAGGAGGAGGACGTTGATATTGACGAGACATCATTCCTTTTTTACCCTTTGCTTCAACAACTAAGACATGGTGGTGTTGGCGTTGAGTTCTGGGGAATTGTCTTGGAATGGAAAAGAGTGAGTCATTATTGAATCTGGAACTTGAACTTGAGAGTGGTGGATGAATCAGTGCGTTCAACGACATTCCTACTTCCATGCGTTTCGAGATTCTCTCGGAGTTGTGATGATGGTAACTGGATAGGGTAGAGAGAGAGAGAGACACTTCGATAATGTAATCGAAATATATATTAATGAAAAATCATAATTATAATAATATACGTGGAGGGTGGAGAATCACAGGCAGAGAACATTAGTCCTAATCATCCATAATCACTACTTGAATGGTGAAATAAATAAATTATAAGAATTCATGTCAACAAATAATAAGTCTAATTTCTGGTTTAGGTTTGTTTTGAATATTATGCCTCTACAGCTCTGCTGCATTTTACATAATATATATTTTCTTTCACAAACGGTGGCGTCGCCAGAACCCTGAGTTAGGAGGTTCAAACTTTTAAACTTTAATTAATAATATATATATATATGTGTGTGTGTTTAAAAATTATATTGTTTTTAAAAAATTAAATACAATATATATTATTGCAAGCTCCTTAACCTCTCAAGAAGAGAAAGGCGAAGAAAAAAATTTACAAATCCCCAGCGCTAAGGCAACCTTTTTTAGTACTTTTTATAAGAAAATGTTACAACTTTTTAATTTATAGTTATTAATTAAAACACTTTTTCCAACTCTCATTTATTTTATTTTTTAATATTAGTGAGTGTATTTAATGGTTCACGAATTTTTTTACAATATATTTATAAACATATTTAAAAAGTTACAATTATTAATAATTGCAATGGTTTTGATATTTTTTTGTTTTTTTTCTTCTTATAATAAAGACAAAGTGAGTACACGGTAATGAACGTCTAAGAAAAAACTAGAAAACATTTTAAACTTACATCTATTGAATAAATATAATATATATAATATCATATCCGTAGCAAAATATAATATAATACTATACTCCCTTTGGTCATTATTATAAGTAAAATTTTACTTTTTAGCTACATTGAATAATTTTACTTTTTTTAGGGATTTTAGCTCAATATAATACCATACTATTAGTAACCGACTGAAGTAGACATGAAAGAAAAAACTGATTTGAAAGGCTATTGGTGGGTGTGTGTGTGAAAGCAGGGGCAACACTGGCTACTGATGAGTGTCAAAGTTTAAGCAGGTGCAACATTTATTTTCCAGGGTGTTCATAGTTCATGAATATATGACAAATTAGTAGAAATTTTGAAATTTGAGGGGATGCAGCTGCATCGCCTGAGCCCAACGTGGCTCCGCCAATGCCGGCGGCTAAAGGAGCTTGATTCAAACGAGAAACACTTTGAAGTACAAGTGAAGGAGTTGAAGTTGAAGCAAGAGAAATTTGAAGGTCGAGTGAAGGAGATTAAATCAAAAGAGGAGGCATTTGAAGGTCGGGTGAAGGAGTTTGAATCAAAAGAGGAGGAATTTAAAGTCCAAGTGAAGGAACTTGAAATAAAAGAGAAGCTATTTGAAAGACGAGTAAATGAGTTCGAATCAGAAAAAAAGGATCTTGAAAGGGAAGGGAAGGAGCTAATTTCAAAGGAAGAGCAATTTGAAGGTGGAGTGATGGAGTTGAAATCTAAAGAGGAGAAATTTCAAGGCCAAGTAAAGGAGCTGGAGTCGAAAAAGAAGCATCTTGAAAGGCAAGTGAATGAGCTAAGTTCAAAGGAGAAGCAACTTGAAAGTTGGGTAAATGAAGTTGAATCAGAAAAGAAGCATTTTGAAAGCCAAGTGAAGGAACTCAAATCAAAAGAGAAACAATTTGAAGGACGGGTGAAGGAGATAGTGTCAAAAGAGCAACAACTTGAAGACCATGTAAATGCAGTTGAATTGAAAGAGCACGAATTTAAAGGCAAATTGAAGGAGCTTGAATTAGAAAAGAAGCATCTTGAAAGCCAAGCGGTAGATTGGCTTTCATACAGTAGATACAAAAGTTTAATTTTGTTTCCCCCGGTAGTCATGTCTCCTTTGTTGTGAGAAAATTGGCATTTTTGTCTAATGCTGTGAAAGTGAAATAGACTTCAAATAAATCTCTCTTTTATTAGTCTTTAAATTTGGACATGATTTGTTGTTTTGTTAAAGACAAACTTGTAAAGGAAAAAGTCCGATCGAAATTGGCAGTTACAAGTAGTCAGTGTTGTTAGATGGCAGCGCCATTGCCGCATTCTGCCATGGAGTGGCAGATTTTTTTAACACAGACATAGGAAATTCGTAAAGGAATGCCCACCATGGCAACCTTCGGCCATCGATAACACTGCTTTTAGTTACTTCTGAATTCCCTTTATATTATGTTAACAGTTTTGGTTGATATTTTAAATGGTTTGAGATGTTCTCATTTCTTTCCCCACTTATTTTGAGATGTATTCAGCTCATGAAGTGAAGTTTTCTCGCACCTTGCAGATTTTGTTCAGAATCTTATCGATAACCAGCAACATGTTGAAGCTGTTAAATTCATTTGTGCTTGTAACATTACCAACAAGAATCAATCATCTGTTGATCTCTTGTGGGAACTTGTGCAGTGGGCAAAAGTGATTTCTGAGAGCAACTGCAAGAAAACCAACTCCATTGAAATCAAGGTTCGTATTTCTTATTCAAATTCTATTCTATTTTATGATACATTCCATTTTCATGCACCTGCACGTTAGTTCTAAATAAGTTGAATGTGAATTCAGGATAAAGCAAGAGACCAAGAAATTGCTAGTCTGGAGACCATTCTACGGTGCGTTTCGGATAACAATATAGAATCTGTGGATTTACTTGACCAGATTCAAGGTAGAATTCTTGAGCTAAACAAACAGAAAGGCGAACAGCGTTTGAATTTGGAGGTAGGGTCATCTTCCAAATGTTAAATGTGCAAAGAGAAGTTATATTTTGACATCTAAAACCTCTTCCAACATCATATTTTGATATGGTTTTGATTTTTACAGTTGTTTCTCTCCTTAGATCAAACAAACATTAACTCTTGGGAGTATTTTGTAAGGTGTACAACGTAGATGTCCTTTTTTTATGTCCAGATACCTATGCTTATGTGCTGATGAATTAACAGGATCATCTCCATGCAAATGACATGGAGATGATTAATCATTTCTATCTTGCATGCTTACTATCCTTTGAATTTAAAATTTAATTTATATATGTTTGTATTCGAATTATCTTACCATAATCCTGCTTATCCTATTTGACAGCCCTACCCTATATGTTTGTATACAAGATTTATTTTTTTATTTTATTTTTTGAGGGATAAGGTTTAATATTTTGTTCAATTTAATTTGAACTATATTATTTTGACATATAAATATATAATGATATGTAGGTAATAATTGGTAAGTTAAACTACTTACACTTAATCGAATCATACGGATTTCTATAGCGGAAATTGCACTCGTCTCCTTTAAGTTCTTTTTAAATGTCACTCACACACCCTCTATTTCTAAAAAAACAATTACCTTCCATGCGGCCTAGCACTGTGTAACAACCGCTCATTAAAAGTATTTTTACAGACAAGTAAAATTAAAGGTAATAATCTCATTGTGTTACCTTACATAATGCTTTTTTATTATCGTTTGAATTTAATATTTATAAATTTGAATTTAAATTACCTTACCATGATCCCGTGTATCATATTTTACACAGTCCTACCTTATGCTATGCTCCTTTATGATTCCTGGACAAGCTTGTTTGTAATGTATCAAGAGGAATTTGATCACCACAAAGATAGATTATGAAGGGCAATACCATTCTACGATACTATAAGGACACGGGACACGCTTGTTTCAGAGTTGCAAAATTTATTACAATGAACAAGGAGGATGGGAATAAATGTTTTCATGTTTGTCATAAAGAAATTTATTCCCAGCAACAAAGTTATAAAGATTTTTAAAATCTACTATAAGCATCAGTGGGTAGTTAGACAATTTCACACGTTATCATATGAACTAAATGAATACAAGACAAAATCTATTATTCAAGAACGAAAAACCTCCCACTGAGAGGATAGAGGTGGTCTCAGAAAGAAGAAAAGCTTTTGTAATAGCTCAGTAGCTCACCATGGCCAAGGTTGGAATTATCACTCATTGCACATTATTCTGTTGAGATACCAAATAAAAAGAAAAAGAAAACTAGGATTGATTATCATGCGGTGTTGAAACCCAAGATATTCAACTGCATCATCTTTCATGTTTCAGAGACTCTTCTAGCAGCAGGGATTGTTTTCTTGCACAAGCCAAGATAGTTTTGTCAGCAGCAACAAAGAATGACGCAACAGATACTGCAAGTAAAACAACCAAACACCACTATATTATCAAAATTAGAATTTCATACAATACATACAGTGACAATCAATTCTATTTTCAATACAGTTAGTAATTAAGAATAATTTATAGCTTGGTTGTAACTTGTAAACCAAGTAATATAGGGTTCAAGTGATTAATGAATTTTATCTAAGGTTGAATTTTTTCAGATGATATAGAATTTGTTAGATTTTACTTAACTTTCAACCAAACTCTCGATTAGTTGAGTCTGTATCCTCCGTGGAATCAAATCGTTAGCTAACAAAAAAGTTATAGTAATACAAACATCACCGAAATGATATTTTTACTCCTATTAATTAAATTTGGTGGCAATTTTTCTTGAAGTTCTCTAACTTTGATAACATATAACTGATCAGTAATCGAAGTGCTCTTGTAACACAAATTTAAGTTGAGATCACACCAGCAGATATGATAAGCGCCTGAGCAGTATAATTGAGGTTTGCCTTTGCCCATGGAATCATTCGAACAGCAACCAGCTGCGAATTTTGTAAAGCTCAACGTTAAAAAATAGCTCAAATGTGACAGATAAGGTTTATAAATAAGTACAGTTAAAAAAAAAAAACAGAACACAAATTCTTTAAGGATCTAAGGACATTCATATGGATGGTTCTTAACTAAACTATTCATGATTTTCTCAAATCCATAATTTTCTTAAAGTTTGCTATAGCCAAAAAAGATGTATTTTTAGTCAAGGGGCATATGAAAAAACATCTAAGAAAATGCACTAAGTTTTGTCCATCTAAAAATTTACGTACAGTAGGCACGGTACTGGCCACGCATCCGATGCCGGCTGCCTTGAATCCAGCACGCACACCTTCTGCATATTAAGAAAATGTCAAACGGTAAAATTCAAGCATATCAGAAAATATAGTGAATTCATGTAATCTATGCTAAAAACAAATGACCAGTTTTATCCACACTATATATATGACGTGATTGATGAAAATCTTGAAAACAGATTAATATGCATGATTGATAGTATATGTATATGAAGCAAATCACAAACTTGAAACACACACTGATGAATAAGAAAATTAAAACTGGCTTGAAGTATGTTTGACTAAGATCCTTGTTAGATCACTGCCAAAAACAATTGATGAAATATTATAAGAAAAATAGTAATTACCAGCTGTACATTGACTAGACCTCAACATCTTCTGGTCTTCTGCAGGAGAAGCAATCAGCAAACTTGTGTTTTTATTGGCAATCCATATGTCCCTAAGTTCTGATGGAATTCCCATTGCTTTCACTCACTTTGCCTTGATCATTAATTCAAACACACTCCGTTTCTCTTTCTCTTAAACCCTTTCCCCCTCTTCAAAATCAGATCTAAACTCAAGTATAAAAAACTGGCTTGCTTGAGTTTGTATAAGATATATATTGAGAATGGTATTTGTATTATTGCTTGCCTCGGTTTGTATAAGATATTGATAATTATTAACTGTATTATTACTTCATTTGCATTATTAATATGTTAAAATAGTCTCTAAACTTATAAAACCTTAATCAATTTGGCCATTTTATTAACAGAGCTTATATGAAGTGTCACAATAAATAAGTTAAGATTTAATTAGAATTTTAATTACAAGTCATACAACGTCTCTTTCCTTCCTTAGACTCTCCCCTTCATTATTGTTCTCTTTTTCGAAAATAAAATCCTAAAATAAATATTAAGCAAAGTTGCAAGCATTTGTATTTGAGTAATCTCCACCAATAACAGCAAAGCAATACATCAAAATTTTCCACCTAATGCTCCACTCCACTGCTCTTTAAATAATATTTTCCACTAAAATATTGCACTGCACCATGTACTGTTTTGATACCTTCAAAAGTAGCAGCCAGCGCTGGCATATACCAACAATAAAAAAACGAAATAGCATTTAAAAAAAACACTGACGACGGTTGAGACTAATAGAACGAGTTAGACTTTCACGACGTATTCACGTGTAATGAAAATCGGAGATGTAAATAGGATATTTGCGGTGCGTTTTGGATCGATTTTGAGATAAAAAGTCATTCGATTTAAAATAAAAATTGCATGTGATTCGTTCGGCTTGAATGACTATTTTAAAAAAGTTTGATCCAATCCAAATATATGCAATTTAATTTGTATCGGATATCCAAAATGCAACATGTAATTTTTTTTATCAATATTAATATTATACATATACGTAAAATAATAGGTTTGATGCAAAATATATATAACACAGATATATTAAAAAAATTAACAATATAGAATGGAAATGATAAAATTATATTCAAAACATATGAAATAGTAATAATGTAGAATAAGTTAAGGCAATATATAAGATTAAAGTTCAAACCTTTCGAAACATATGGACTTGATTCATACATATCTTTTGTAAATATTTTTACACCGTAATCAATCTATAATCTTTAGATATGTTATGAAACTAAAGAAATAGAAACAAGAACTAAGTAGAGAGAAGTAGAGAATGAGAAAGAAAGAGAAGAAAGATGATTCTATTATTCTCCTGGTATCCAATTAGGTTACATATGAGCTCTATTTATAGAGAAATACAATGACTTGATGGGCAAGCATAATATAACCCAATAAGTAAACAATATGACCCAATAACCCAATTGCTATATGGACATCCACTTATAATATTCATAACACTCCCCCTTGGATGTCCATCAAGAATATGCCTCATTAAAACCTTACTAGAGAAAAACCCGATGTGAAAAAAATTCAAGTGAAGGAAAAAGAGTACAACATCCTTTTGTGTGATAATCTGCCTCGTTAAAAACCTTACTAGGAAAACCCAAAGGGATAAAACCATGGTTAAGGGAAAAAGAGTGCAGAACACATTTATGTCTCC
>Ga0228710_1007562_pt1 | contig 15976 bp, 9 predicted proteins | sample MedpolnodulmetaG_FD_177995 | JGI IMG/M metagenome (GOLD analysis project Ga0228710, IMG submission 177995) | Root nodule microbial communities from Medicago polymorpha collected in Santa Monica, California, United States - pink nodules | ecosystem: Host-associated > Plants > Roots > Nodule... | reverse complement strand
GGCTCGGAACCAAACATGAGGTATTTTAAAATACCTCTCTGCCGAATTTTCACTGAAACGTCAAAGATCGATCAGGGTCAAATGATGTGTGTCAGTGGTATCTTAGGTCAAAAATTGGGGTATGACAACTATAAATAGAGCAGCCATCTAGTTTGTAAAATCATCTTTTGTTCTTGGAAATAATAAGTGACAATTGTTTCTTTGAATAAAAGTTCATCTTTACTTTCTTGTTATTTACTTTTATGTTCTTCTTCTTCTTTATGTCTACAATGAACGTGAGTGACTAGACTTCTTTGTCTTGGGATTGTTGGATGAGTCTAATGACCTAATCCCTATCAAACTAAGCCTCGAACCCTAATTTTATGTAAATCTATTTTTTAATCGAATTTCACCGTTTTTATAATGAATTAACAAGTATCAAATTCATAAAGCGACAGCAAAGGGTTAGTAATTGTTAATTCATCATGACAAATATCAAAGCGAAGCATCGAAAGAAGAAGTTTTGATATTGGAACAAGTGAAATTAGACAAGGATTGCGAAACATGAAAATAGTCTAGCAAACCTTGAGACAATAAAGTTTCGTTCTTCAAGGATTCCAATAGCAATCAACCATGAGAATAGGCGTGGTTGCTAGAGGAACACACTTACTGAAACCGAAAGGAGATGTGATAGGCTAAAGAGAAACTTGACGTTAGAAAATAAGTCCAACATAAAGTTCTATGTTTAGGGTTTGGTTTGTGAAGGATTTGTCACCATGACGAACCAATAATCCCAAGACGCTTTTTATTATTGTTATTTTCTTAAAACAAAAATCCAAACTTTTTAACCTTTGAAACTCTTCTCTAATCCTTATTGAAAGTTAATTGAATTCATAACTCCCGGTCGGAACGATACTATTTATTACTACTACATCGGTAAACCGTGCACTTGCGGATTTACTATATCATATTTCTTCCTGTAAACTAATTTTCAATTTGAAAATAATATCTTTTAATCATTTTATACATACATTAATTTTCCGTACTTAAATTTTTCGTGCTTGGTACAGATATCATCCTAGTTTGCTTTAAATTTTTAGTTAATATTCATAAAATATTGCTGGTTAATGAGATATATGAAATTTTAATTGTAATAGTAAAGACTCTGATAAATTTATTGTGTTCTACATTATTTTTAATAGTCTCATTTCAAACATAAATGTCATTATATAGCTAACATGTTAATAACAAATTCTAGTGGAAAAAAAAAGGCTGTGTCAAAAAATAAATTTTATTAAAAAAAGATTTAATAGAAAATAGAAATAGAAATAAAATGCACCCAAAAAAAAATAAAAAATAAAAAAAAAAGAAATCCAGTTATTTGTTACGTGGCCAGGATTCACTATCTTCCGTTTCCATGGCCACTTCCATTCTCTCCCACCCATTTCCTACAACTTGCACCACTTTCCGGCGACCAACCTCCGCCGTCAACATCCACCACTACCCTCCACTTCTTCTCCTGCCACCACAGAGACACCGTAAAAAAAACCACATTAAATGGGCCATTAAGCTGAGCTTAGTAGAGCAGAGTACACAAAAATCGAGTTTTGATTTGCAGCAACTTGTTGCGTTTCTGTACGACGATCTTCCTCACCTGTTTGATGATAAGGGTATTGATAAAAGTGCTTATGATGAACGTGTCTTCTTTCGTGACCCAATTACTAAGCATGATGATTTGAGTGGTTATCTTTTCAACATTGCTCTTCTTAAGACAATCTTTAGGCCTCAGTTTCAGTTGCATTGGGTTAAACCGGTCTGTTTCTCTCTTTCCTTTTCCCGTCTTAGGGTTATTTTTATCGACTTATTTGAACTTATCTATTGACGTAAATATCTGTTAAACACCTTAGAAGAACTTATAGAGACAACTTAGGACATATGTCCATGTTTTCAGCTTATTTATATAGGGTCTGTTTGGAAAGCACAATAAATAAATTAGTTTATAGGACACTAGTTAGCATGACCCTAGTTTATAATCTCATATGACCGAAAAAATGTTCGTTTGATAACCATCATTTTTTCATGAACTTATAACTTAATTTTAGGTAAGCTAATTAAAGTAGCTTATAATTTATCATTTTTTTTCTCTCAATTTTACTCATGTTATCTTAATTGAAAAAGAAAAATAATATTGATTAAACAAAATCTTTTTTATGTCATTTCATATTTATAAGCTAGTTCAACCGTTATGTGTGCAAATCATTACAAATTCAATCAACTAGCTTATCTGCTATAAGCTCACCCTTTTGTTACAAAAATAGCTTATACATAAGAATGTTAACCGTTAATACTAGAAGTGGTTAATTATGTTGCTTATCCAAAACAAGTTTCAGCCTATTAACGCGTGTTGGACAGTGGGACACACTTAATGCTATTGGTGTCCGTGCTTCAGAGATCATAAGTCTATATAATCTTATTTTAATAAGCTCCTATGATATTTTGTAAAATCAACTTTGGACTTTTATGTAAAGATAGTTAAGTCATATTCATTTTTTCGGTTAGAGAAATAAATTTACCTATGCAGCACAAGCACTTCATATCAATGACATGTCCAGTGTACGACACGTGGCAATGTTCGAAATCTACACGACACCAACATATGTGATTATTACATTCTATTACCTTGATTTTCATACAATATTATAGGTGTCTGTGTGTCAGTGTCGTATTTGGTGTCCGTGTCTATATTGATAGTTCATAGTAACGTATACATAAATATTTATGGTATAACAAACGCTTATTTGATAAGCATTTAATTAAATTGTTTAGTAAAATTCACCTTATCTTTTTTATGTCTTCTTTGTTCAATTCGACTGATTGAGTTGCTATAGACAGGACCTTATGAAATAACTACAAGATGGACCATGGTTATGAAATTCATGCCACTTCCATGGAAACCAGAATTGGTCTTTACAGGAACATCTGTTATGGGTGTTAACCCAGAAAATGGCAAGTTTTGTAGCCATGTGGTAAGTTCCAACTATCCAGCACTGGTGTTATCTATGGTTTTAAATTTTGGTTGCAGTCAGGTCATGATTTTTTCTATCAAAGAAAAAAATGCAGTCAAATGCTGCTGATGCGACCTTAATTGCAGTAGGGTCAGATTGCAGACATATTGAAAACCTTGATGCTTCTGATTTTTTAACAAACTAGTGTTATAAAATGATGTTTATAAATGAAACAATGTTCCACAAACGAGCGTTAACTCGCTGAGTTTATCGAGTTTACGCTTTTAGGTACCAAAATCGTGTCAACTCGGAGTTAAACTTGATTTCTGGTAAAATCGGAATGTTTCACGAGTTTGACTCGAGTTAACTCGGGTAAACTCGGGTAAACTCGAGTAAAATCGGAATGTAAGTCTAAATTTTTTTCGATAGTTTTATCAACAACTTTAAGAATTTGTGAAACTTACAAATTAGACTTAAGAGACTTATGATTTTGCAAGTTTAATTTGTATTTTGATGTTTAGTTGAACATAATGCTTTATTATGGTGGTTGAAAACCTTTACAATTTAGTCATATTTTGCACTATTGGACTATTTACAATATTATATTAGTTTACATACGTCATGTAAATAATAAATTTGATTTAATTTTAATTTTAGGTAAACTCGTACGAGTTCTCGAGTCGAGTTTACCTAGGTAAAACGAGTTGAGGTAAACTCTCGAGTTGTAAAACCTTGGTGGTATTATGTCGGTAATTTAACTTCGTATTCCTCAATTTCCCAGGACTTTTGGGATTCACTAAAGAAAAATGACTATTTTTCGTTTGAAGGTTTATTGGAAGTATTCAAACAGGTATCATTCTATTTCACTCTTGATGTATGTCTTTGACTTTTTTCTTTTGTAAGTCTTCCGAAATTTGTTGTGAGTTGTTACTACTAAGATTTGACATTTTGCAGTTGAGGATTTACAAGACACCAGATTTGGAATCACCCAAATATCAAATATTAAAACGGACAGCGAATTATGAGGTCAACCTTCTCATTCTTGAACATAATGTTTTTTGTATTGATATAATTAAAATTTATCTTTGTTCTGCTATTCTGTTCTGCAATGAAATTTTGCATGAATCCTCATATCAAAAGGTAAACTCTACCTTTATGAAAACTGCACCACAAACATATCAAAAGTTAATACAAAAGGATTAAAGTCGTTCTTTTAGCCACCATTATAAAGCTACTTCAAGTCAAAAACAAAATGATGTATCTTATATGGCTGAGTACCAGATTGAATTTTGACTGAATTCATTGTTTTTTTGATGGTATAACAGGTTAGACAGTATGATCCATTCGTAGTAGTAGAAACAAATGGAGACAAGCTATCTGGGAATACCGGCTTTAATGATGTTGCTGGGTAGGACTTTATACATCAAATAAATCTTTTGTTTATTGAATCTGTTGCTGGGTAGGACTTTATACATGTTAAAAATCTTCATTCGCAGGTATATATTCGGAAAGAATTCCACAACAGAGAAGATACCGATGACTACTCCTGTATTCACTCAAGCCGTTGATGTTGACTTGTCCAAAGTCTCAATCCAAATAGTTCTTCCATCAGACAAAGAAACAAAGAGGTATGTTTCTGAATTTTGCATGTTTTAAAAATTTGAACAACTTTGTTCCAAGAGATACATGTCTTGGCTTAGGGTCTGTTTGTTTTCCATGTTTGTGCCTTGCACCTGCCTATCTCTCTGATTTCCTGCTTCAGACAAATAAAGGGTTAGTTGCCTAGGGACGCAAGAACGAGTAGTGTACTATGTTGCCAAACATATGCATAGTAAAGAAAGGAAGTTTTGTGGAAAAATTAGAGCAATATCTTTAGTTGAATTAAGATCTGTGCTTACTGTGTAATCTTTTGACAGTTTACCAAATCCTAATCAAGAAACGGTTAGCTTGAGAAAGGTAGAAGGAGGCATTGCTGCAGTAATAAAGTTTAGTGGAAAACCCATGGAGGATATTGTTCGCGAAAAGGAGAAAATTTTGCGATCCAATATCATTAAAGATGGTCTTAAACCTCAGTCTGGTTGTTTGCTTGCCCGTTACAATGATCCAGGTCGAACATGGTCCTTCATAATGGTATGCTGCGAAACCTTCTTGATTGTTGCCATTTGATTTTGAATATGCATGGTGCTTGCTCTATTTCTATAACAAAGAGAAAATGCTCGGCCAGAGCCTTGTTTTTTAAGGGGAGTGACTTGTGTTCTTGATGTGTTCTCAATGACTTGTGTTCTTGATGTGTTCTCAATTTTGTTCTAGCAATAAGCCAAGATATGGGTCCGGGAAAGGGTCCCACCAACGTAGCCTTACACTGTTTTTTACACAAGAGTCTGTTTCCAAGACTTGAACCTGTGACCTTTCAGTCACGTGACAACAACTTTATCGTTACGCCAAGGCTCCCCATTAGAGACTAGCATTCATGTTTAAAGTATTTTACAGCATTGTACATTTAAGTTTAGTCGAAGTGATTCCCTGATAGATGGGTTAGAGCAGAAAACTAGTTTGCCAAGATTAATTGAAATTAAAATAATGTAAAACACTAACCTGATTATTTTATATGGTTAAAGGGTTATTCTCCAAGATAAGACAGACCACTTGTGATCAGTCCTACTTGTTGAACCTAACCTAACAATTCTAGACAAGATGGATCTCTTTCCAAACTACTTCTTACATGCATGCCTCTTGATGGATTTGAAGTTCCATTATGGTTTAGTTTTTCTACTATATGCATTATTCAATTTATATTCGTCAGCTATTAGTTCCCTCTTAATTCTTTAATGTATTGCTGCCTATGGATTTTCTTAGAATTTGGGTTGGGCCTAACTCAGCTCCTATAAAATCGGCTTGTAGAGCGAGGGATGTCTCCAGCTTATAAAGTAATTTTAAGGTCTTCAACAGATTTTAATCCCCAATTATAATTGTCCCACAGGAGATATGGATTTTTATTTGATGAGTTTTGTTGCCTCAATTTGATATTTGTCTGCTTAAGTACTGACATTTGCTTCATTTGTCTTGTGGTTTATGACATTGAAGAGGAATGAAGTGCTCATTTGGCTAGATGACTTCTCATTGGATTAGCATTAACAATGAAGTACTCATGGCTGCTCTTTTTCAACACTCCAGTCAGTAAAAAATTTCATCTTAAAAATCATTTTCCCACACACCAAGTTTTTCCATCTTGATGTAATTCTCTGTTGTCTGGCTGATGATATAAAATGTAATATTATAAATTATCTTCAGATACAAGGAGTGATGTTTGGAGCCAAAAATAGTACACATGTAAAAAGACATTGGCAAATAAGGTGCATGGTCATTAGGTGCTACTCATCAAATTGTAAAAAAATAATAGTGTACAGTAAAAAAATTGATATTTGAAGTTAGCAATGGCACATAAAAAGTTATCTAACTTTGCAACAACTTTTGTCAAAATTAAAGAATGTGTATTACATTCCTAAATTTGCAAGCGCGATAGAAGCTTAATTTTGTGAAGGACCAAGAATCCTATTGATGAACACATTGAGTTGAGAGTCCTGCACTTGATGAGATATGACCTAAAAATGTCTTATAAGTGCGAGACATCTCTCCCCTTATAAGTTTGGTTTGGTAAGTTCAAATTTTAAGATGCTATAAGAGCACATCCAAGATCTCATAGGCTACTCACAATCAGGTCAATCCCGCCACAATGAAAGTCCTACCATAGACGAGATTTAACATGTAAATATATTATAAGTGATACTGTTGTTTTTGGATTTCCAAACTATTGTATTTGGATTTCCAAATTCTATTTTGAAAAAGAATATCTACCGAAGTTGTTACTAGGTTGAGTCATGACCAGGTCGCTCTCTTTAAGATGTTTCGTGGCACTGCCCAAAATTGTGCAAGGCAAAATATCAACCACGCCGCCTCCAGGATAAAACAAGCTTAGCTACAACTGTGCGGTTAACTACTACACTATTGAAAACCCTTTGAGATTTACACCCTCAAATATGGTACTAAGACCACTCTTTAATATTGAAACCACTTTAATATGGTATTGTTACCACTCTGTTATGGTGCTCAGACCACTCAAATATGGTGTTACCACCATTCTAACTTTATTTTCTCCAAAATATCAATATGGCACTACGATCACTCAAATATGGTGATACCACCATTTCGACTTTTTAATTTCTCCTCAATTAGAAAAATATTGAAAGAATATTTATATACTGTTAAAATCATTCTTAATTTATTATTGTTTCAAAAAGGGACTATGATCTTAAAAGTATTCTTTATTCCGAAGGGACATACATTATCGAATGGACTATGTTTTTAAGACCATTCTTTATTCCGAAGGGACATACATTATCAAAGGGACTATGTTTTTAAGACCTTTCTTAATTCTGAAGGGACATTATACCGAATAGGGACCAAGGTCTTAAGAACACTCTCATTTTCCGAAGGGACAGAAAAAAGAGATGACGAGAAGAATAGCTCGTCAACACAAGCTGGAGAGAGAAGAGAGAAAGAGTTCTCGACAACTCAATAGAACTCTTTAGTGTAATTTTTGAACTGAGTGAAGTCCTCTATTTATATAGAGATTTTGTAACTGTTTTAGCAAAAATTGCGGCAACAGTTACTCTAATGGATAAGATCAAATAGAACTTATCCATTACTCAGTTCAACAACACTCGTGGATAAGATGAAAAAGAAACAAATCGACAAAAGTGGAGGAAACAAACTCATTGGATTTGAACGAAGGAAATATAAGAAATTCAATTAAATTCTTATTCTTATCACAACCACCATAATAAATTTATGGGAAGTGATATTCACGAATAAAAATAATAATTACTATTATTTTTATCATTATCAAATATTTAAAATTAAATACCGCAATTTAAACACTACTAATGTGTGTGCTCTATTTTATGTGGGACCTCCACACTCTATTTTTTCAATTCACACAATATTAGTATAATTACTTGGTGTTTAATCATCCAATTTTTCTTCCAACATCACACCAATGTTTCAACAGATACTCATCTCAGTAGTCTCGATTTTGTAAGGTTAGATTAAGTCCAAGTGACTCTTTAAGACAAGATTATAGTTTTTTTTGGTAGTGACTATTTTTTTTTGGTAGTGAGACAAGATTATAGTTTATGACCTCACCAAACCATCTCGAACATATTCAATAGAAAAATAGAAGAAATATAAAAATGACAGAGCATTAACTTACCAATTAAGCGATAGAGGTTCCAGGCTATATATGTTCTTGGAAATTAAGCTTGGCCAAACACTTTATATGTTCTAACCATGCATCTACTGAAAGATTCTTATCACTTTGTTAATATTGTTTGATTCTTGCTTGCTTTTTCCAACGTGGAAGCTGAATTGTAAAGAGCTAATTGCAATGTGGCTGAACAATCTAAACCTACATATGAATCTCCATCCTTATATTGGTCAATTTAAACCTACACTTCATTGTTAAAGCCGGTTACAATCTCTTCCCTACACTTCTAGGATTATTGATCAATTTTTTAGAGATTGGCGTTCTTGATAATTTTTCAGGAAACTAACTATGAAGGTATGAATGCGAAAAAATAAAAGTGCAGGAAAGAGAAAAGAACACAAGACAATTTATCGTGGTTCCCCTCTAAACATAAGGGTACATCCACTCCCCTCACACCTTGTGAAGGATTTTTTCCACTATGTATAGAATCTTTGTTACAAAGCAACCTTAATTCCAAAGGCCCCCTAACAATATTTCTCTACACACCGAGATAGCACCCCACTTTCTTTTACAACAAGAATCTTCACCAAACCTATGATGAAATTCTCACAAACAAGCAAGATAGCACACCACTATCTTTTACAACAATTCCCACCAACAATGGCGAGAAACTTTACTTCAAAGTAATTGAAGAATAACAATGTATGGCTTTTTATCTTAACCAATATCACTTTAACAATGTGAACTTAGTGCTCAGAAAAACTTTTCTTTATGTATGAAAATGAATGAACAAAGTTTTTCCAAGAATGAGAATTTTAGAATCAAGTGATATTGAAAATGTCAATTGAGATAATGAAAGTTGTTGTGTGTACACTACTTTAATTCTCAATTGAATTTATAGAGGCCAAAAAGATGTTTATGAAACAATGCTACTTTCCCACAAAAATAAATAATTGTTGCTGATTAAAAAAATAAGAGCCGCTGTCAATTAGTTGAAAAACATTCCGTTGAAAAACACTATATTCCAACGGTAATATAATGTTGAATCATATTTCAAAAGACATTTTTCATAATCAAAAGCATAATATTTTAAAAGAGAAATTACCGTTGGACAAAAGTCATATTTCAAAAGAATAATCTATTGAGTTATTATAATCACTTATGCCAATTTAACGTTGAAGTATCTAGTAATAAAAAAAAACGTTGAAGCTTGTATTATTGGCATAAAGGAATATCATTTTAAAATCTATGATCAATTAAATATTGTTGTTAAAATGTTTTCATGCAAAATCACTTTTAAATAAAAATCGTGAGTGTGTGATTTATTTTCAAGAGATTTTGGGCATTGCTTCACATGGGGACTTAGAAAAATGATAGTAATTATTTTCTTAGCATACTAAGTTGTTCCATAAGTTAAGAATGATAAATCAAAAATAAGGACCATACTTACAAAAATATAACTATGAAACCTAAGTTCCATTATCTTAATTCTTCAACTTGAGTCTCCATAGTTTTTCTTCTTTTGTGATGTGAGTTTGTTGTCATCAAAACTCAGCCAAGTCTAAGAAGGAAATCTTTTTCACAATCTCCCCCTTTTTGATGGTGACAAACCATATCCTATTGACAATGTTTGCTCAATGAAACTCCCCCTATCTTGTATATCTCCCCCTTTATTTTGCAATTGAATAACCTGAAACAAATTAAACACAAAACACAAAGATACACTTTCTCCCCCTTTTGGCATCATCAAAAAGAAGAAAAAGAGTAAAATCCAAAGGGTCAAAATATAAGGGAAATAACAAAGTTTTATGTATAAATAATTTATCTTCTTCACAATGAATATTCAATCTTTGACATTATTTACACATATGATATGAGATCATCAATTTTAAATACAAAACAAACCATTGAAACATGCAAAGACAGACACAGTAGTATTATAATTATGACTAATAATTCTTAAAAGTCATGTTTCAACTTATCATATTTTAAAATCTGGCCAATTGGTGATAAATATCGTTCCCATTTTTAATTCCACTATCAAATTGTTTAAGAATAATTAAACACTTATGTCAATGTAGCATGGCCATCAAAATAGTTGAAAGAAGGGTTAAACTTAACAAATTATACAAGGTGAGGTTTAGCATGGAAAAAGGAAGTTGTTTCCCATGATGGGAAAGTTGATTTTAGCAATTTGATTAAATAAGTAGCACACTGAATTTTTTTCACACTATCTTCTCCAACAATTCTATCTCCTCCATGGCTCTCTCACCAACCACAACCAGCAACTCTACTCTAAACAAATCCATTTCATTCAAGTTTCAACAAAGAACTTTTGAGGAACTGAACAAACACACTGTTGAATCAGAATGAGTCTCTCTTGAATTTTGTCATTTCATCAAATCCAATGAAGAACAATTTGAGCCTACCAGCAACTCTCCTCCAAACAAATCCATTTCATCAATTTGAGCCTCTCTTGAATCAGAACAAACCCATTATAAAGAAAACCTTCAATACCTCTAACTCACAATGAATCTCAGTTCACATTCTCCATCCAAGATCTGACGAAAATCCAAAAATTTATTCAACATGAATGTAATAGGTTTAGATTTGTTCAAATTTGCTAGATTAAGCAACTTTTTTTTTCTTTCAATCAACCACAACAGAACGAAATTCATTGAGCAAATACAAAACCAAAACGTGAGAGAAAATTCGATACTACTGTATTAACATATATGTCTGATTATAAAACAAAAACAACACGAAAATTGCATAAAAAAAAACTAAGATCAATTGGGTTTTGAGAAATTAATGGTTTTTGAAGCGAGAAATCTGGATGTAAAATAGTGAGCCAGGATGAAGAAGACAGTGTGAAATATATGGTGTGGACAGACCATCATAAAATGTGTGCATCTCTTTAATCTAATGGTCAAAAAAAACTTTCCCATCATGGGAAACAACTTCCCTTTCCCATGCTAAACCCCACTAATATTATACAAATAAGGAACACGATATGTTATTGCATGATAGGAATCTAAGTCGTGGTTATGTCAGACATAAAAATATAATGGACAATATTAAACAAATTTCCAGGCCTCATCGAAAATTTGAAGCAAATTTCCAGTTTACCTTTGTTCATTTTCCCATATAACCACACATTGGGCTATCGCAAAACCTTTGTTATTATATGTACATTATTAAATTATTTAACTATTCCAGATTTGCAATTTTTCATACTTCTAAAATTCACATATTTAATTTGCATAGTTTTTAAATTATGTATATATGAATCAAACACTACATGTTAATTCTAACATAAACCATCATTCATACATAGATACTATACATGCATATAGAACATCAAACATCATATATTTATAAAAGGAATTTATGTACCTTTCACCATGATCATAATTAAATAAGAGTATCCATTTCTCCATTAAAGTTGCAGCAATAAATTAACTACAAATAAGTCATAAATTGAACCATATCATATGGTATTTTATCTTGAAGAAAGAGCAATGTGCTCAGGCGATTTTTTGGTGATTTTTAGCAAGACTAACTACTGTTCATATCTTATCTTTCCTTCCCATTAAATTACCTTTCAACCACCGTATTTTTCATCTTCAACCATGACCACCGCCGCTTCAACTGTCAAACCCTTCATTCTTTCTTGGCCATGCCTTCAAGATGATTCATCTACACCACCTCCACAAACCACAAAAGCCAACCCTAAACCTATCTCCCAACAAAAAACCTTCGCGCAAGCAGTTAACAACATTTGCGACATTCCGGTGAGCCTGCTACCTAAGCCTTGTTTAAAAGGTGATCACTTCACTATAGAGATTCCAGATGATGAATACGAGGCTGGATTGGCTGCATGCAAGCATAATCTTCATGGCAGGATCATTCTTCCAAAGGGTTCTTCACCAATTAATGTGGATGACTTGAGAGTTAAGCTAACAGGTATCTGGAAATCAATAGGAAGATGGGGGATGACATCAATTGGTAAGGGTTTCTTTGAATTATCTTTTTCGTCCATAGAGGATTTAAGAAGGGTTAGACATGTTGGCACTTGGAATATTAAACCTTGTATTTTAAAGCTTTTCACCTGGACCAAAGATTTTAACCCTAAAAATCAAAACCAAACATCTGTGCAAGTTTGGATGCGCATTTATGGCTTATCTCAGGAATACCGGAGAAAAAACATTTTGTTTGCCATAGCAAGCAGTGTTGGAACCCCTATTTGTACTGACAGCATATCATGCAAACCTTTGATGGAGAGATCCTTTGGTCACTTTGCTAGGGTTTTAGTGGATTTGGATTTGTCTGATCAGTTAAGGTATGGAGTGATGGTAGAAAGGAAGGGTTATGCCTTCTTTGTTGATTTTGAGTATGAGAATCTGCCTGATGTTTGTACCTATTGTAAGAGTATTGGCCACTATGTGGATATTTGTAGAATAAGGCAAATGAATGATAAAGAAACGATGGTGCAACCTAAAACAAATGTTAATGATATAAATGTTGTGCAAAACAAGGTGTATGTTGAAAAGAAGAAGTTTCCAGAAGTGATACAACTTGAATCATCCCCCAAACCTGTGAATCCAGGCAGAAACCAAGAAGACATGAATCTGGAAAATGAAATCAATGCTGAGCTTCAGGCTACACACAATGATGACTTGGAGGACAGAAACAGGGTGCATAGGGAAGAAGTTGAAGTGGAGGACGCCTCTAGTTCAAATGAATCAGAATTTGTAGATGCTACTCAAAGGCATGATGAAGATATTGGTACAGATATGCCTGATAATAATAATACCACCCCTGAAGTGGTTTTGAAAGATGTCAGCTTTCTTAAAGAAGCATGGGCAAATTTGGCAGAACTTGATGAGAATGAAGTAAACAAGAGCCCAGCAACAGAACATGAAGGAAATGATCATACAAACTCAGGTGTTGCTACAAGTTTAACAAAAGTTCAACATGTGAACCAAGATGCAGATTCAGCAAACCCTAGTTCAACAGATCAAGGTTTTCAAATTGTGACCACAAAAGCAAAGAAGAAAGCTGAGAAGGCAAGGATTGCAAAGTAAGGAAACTACACTACCAGATCAAAGGTTGGTAACCCCAAGCCTTTTAAATGAAGTGTTTCTATTGGAACTTGAGAGGTTTGGCCAATTCACCTACAAAATTGGCCGTGAAGAAATTACTAGTTAAATACAAACCAGACATATGTTTTTTGGCTGAACCATGGATGCATATTTCTAATTTCTCTCAAAGATGGCTCAATAACCTAGGGCTTAAGGTTTTTTGCAATTAATGATAGGAATAATCTTATACCTAATCTCTGGTGTCTATGTAAATCCGATATATTCCCCACCCTGCTTAATATTAAGGATCAATCCATTTCAATTAAAATTGATGTGTCTAGCAAAGAATTTGGTGTAACTGCTGTCTACGCATCTACTTGTTATATCAGAAGAAGAAGTCTTTGGGCATCCATAACACATCTCCACTCTCAACATGACTTACCCTAGAGTTGTATAGGAGATTTTAACACCATTTTAGGTTCTCATGAGCAAAGAAGCCACTACTCTCCTTCAAGATTAGCTATGGATGAATTCCAACAATGGTCTGACACCAACAATTTCATCCATCTTCATACTAGAGGGGCTTCATACACCTGGTCCAATGGCAGAAAAGGAAGATTCAACATACAAAGAAGACTTGACAGAGTCATAGTTAACCATAATTGGATCATTGCAGTCTCAACTTCAAATGTTTCCACACTCACTAAACTCAGGTCTGATCATTACCCACTTCTTTTTCAATTCAATAACCAACACATCCAACACAATTCAACCTTCCAATTCTTAAAAGTTTGGACTGAACACCCTGATTGCATCAACATTATTAGATAAAGCTGGAACACACATATCACAGGTTGCCCAATGTATGTTCTCACCCAAAAACTGAAACTTCTCAAAGAAAACCTCAAAACTTGGAACCATAACACCTTTGGAAATATTCATTCTCATGTCAACACTGCTAACTAGTTGGTAGATGATATACAAGATCAAATTGAAAGAACAAGATACACTGATGATTTGTTAGAACAAGAAAAGAATGCACAATTAACTCTTGAAAATGTTCTCAACCTTGAAGAAATATTCTGGAAAGAGAAATCCAAAGTCAAATGGCACTCTGAAGGAGATAGAAACACACCATACTTTCATAGAGTTGCAAAAATCAAACAAGCCTCTAGCCTCATTACAACCCTCGGGAGTGGTGATGTCTTACTAGATGACCCTGAAGATGTATCTGAGCACATTGTTTCTCACTTTACTAGTCTTTTCACTCAAAACTCAAATATTATCAATGATGGTATGGTATAAGAAGTTATTCCAAGTTTGATTACAGATAGGATAAATAACATGCTCACTTCATTGCCTAACCCTGATGAAATCAAATTTGCAGTTTTTTCTCTAAATCAAGATAGTGCTCCTGGCCCTGATGGATTTGGTGCACTATTTTTTCAAAAATCATGATAGTGCTCCTGGCTCCTGGCTCATGATAGTTTTTTTCTCTAAATCATGATAGTGCTCCTGGCTCCTGTTCTTCAGTTTTTTAACTCTGGTTACCAAACTTTAATTCAAATACTCTTGTGCTTATTCCTAAGACTAACAATGCAGATTCAGTAGACCAATACAGGCCAATAACAGTTGCAAATTTCAAATTCAAAGTGATTTCTAAGATTTTAGCAAATAGGTTAGCATCAATCATGCCAGCTATTACATCAGTCCGACAAAGAGGATTTATTAGAGGAAAGAACATCAAGGATTGCATATGTCTTGCATCTGAAGCAGTCAATGTACTACACAAGAAGACATTTGGTGGTAATCATGCAATCAAAGTGGATATTGCAAAAGCTTTTGACACACTTGATTGGAGTTTCATCATCAGAGTTCTCAAAGCTTATGGTTTTAATGACATGTTCTGCAAATGGATTCATTAAATACTTGCATCTGCAAAAATCTCTATTTCAATTAATGGAAAGTTGCATGGTTTCTTTTCCTGTTCAAGAGGCGTGAGACAAGGAGATCCACTATCACCATTATTATTTTGTCTTGCTGAGGAATTTATTAGTAGAAGCATCACTAAGCTTGTTAAGAAGGTGAGCTGAGTCTTTTTCTTGGTTCCAGAAACAACCAAGTACCATCCCACATCCTATATGTTGATGATATCATGTTGTTCTGCAAAGCTACAAACCCTAATATTCAAACTTAATTGAGCTTTTTCAAAGATATGCATAAAACTCTGGCCAGTTTGTCAATCCAAGCAAATCTTTCATCTATGTTGGATCCATTAATCATCATAGGCTTCTTAATATTGATGCATCAACTTGTTTCTGAAGGAAAATCGAATGCGTTTTCAGAATAAAGCAGCGGATAAAAATTCGATTTTCTTTCCTTGGATCATTACGAATTAACACATGAATCAGTGATTCGATTGTTACCTCGAAGTGTGGAATCTGAAAGCTGGAAACTGGAATCACGATCACAGCAAAGCAAGCAGCAAGCAGCAAAGCCTCTAGCAAGTCCACACGAGCGGTGCTCCTCCAAAACTCAGTGCTAGCCAAAGAATCAGAAGTGTCAGAGAGCTAGGGTTTCTTCAAAACGTCCAACCCAAAACTTCAGCACTAGGGTTCTATTTATAGAACTCCTAGTGTGCTCTG
>Ga0228710_1007559_pt1 | contig 15979 bp, 6 predicted proteins | sample MedpolnodulmetaG_FD_177995 | JGI IMG/M metagenome (GOLD analysis project Ga0228710, IMG submission 177995) | Root nodule microbial communities from Medicago polymorpha collected in Santa Monica, California, United States - pink nodules | ecosystem: Host-associated > Plants > Roots > Nodule... | reverse complement strand
CAAAACTATTTTTTTAATTAGGAGTTATAATCTTCATATATATGGAAAAGTCTTCGAAATTAAAATTTGTTGAATTTTTTTCTTCAAATTTAATCTTATTAATTATGATTTTTATAATCAAGAAGTGTGTGCCTTCTTTTTTTTGTTCAAAAAGTGTGTACCTTTATACGATTAAACATAAACTTTTTTAAAAAGAAAAGTTAAACATAAACTTGTAAACTCTGAAATCAAGAATAGTGAAACAGAATGCCAATCATATTTAAATATAAGTTATGCCCTTGATGAAGTAAAAAGCAGGAGAATGAGAACTGAGCTACATTTACTAATCTCATCAATATAATTTACGCCCTTTTATTCCATTCGAATGCATATAGGCATAATCATAACAAAAAATTACATAATCCTCATCAATCTTATAGATATAACAGAGTGGTTGATTGCAATGAAATAGATATAATAGTGCTCATTGCAATAAAAAAATTTATCTAGATTCTTCTCTCAGAATGACTAAGTTAGACTCATCCCTTTTGGATATCTGAAAATCTACCGGAAGAAAGTAGCATTAGCAATTCCATGCTTTTTAAAATACAGCAAATGCTTTTGTATGTCTTCTTTTTTTAGGGAGGAAGAGGTATGAAAATAATGAAAAGCAAGTTGTCTATATATAGGGAAAAAAATCATATCATGATCAATTTTGATTGGCTAATGAAAAATAAATGAGTCATGATTCATTTTGATTGGCAAATAAAAAATAAATGAGTCATGATCTATTTTGATTGGTTGATGAAAATACATTAAATGAGATGAGAAATTAGAAGATGACATGTGTACTTTTAAAAAAAAAATAGTGCAAATGTATATAATAGAGATTATACAATGTCTTTATTGATTCAGCTAAATTCATAGGAACACAAGAGATAATTATACATCCAGAAAATAGCAACCTCGTACATTTAATCAAAATCAGAAATACTTTTTATAAAAAAAAATAAAATCTATATCAGAAAAATAATAAAGGTGTCTATGTATAAGAGGTTTTTTTTATGGGAAATACTAAAGGATAAAAAGTGATGAATATTTCATTGCTTAAAAAGATAAAAATAGAAATATTTTATTGGAAACAGTGAAAAATGATAAATTTAGCTTTTTAAATGTTAAACTATTGTTTTTTGACAAAAAATGTTAAACTATTGTTGAATCTAATACATTATTTGGTTTCCTTATGACATTTGATTCCTCAACGAGTTAGTTTCAGACATTGTGTGAACCATTACGATTTTGTCCTTTAACAAAATGTTAGCTTCTAGTGCAGGTTAAGGGACTATAGGGCATCAGAAGCTAGAAAACACGTTTTTCATTCTAGAATCCGAAAGTCATGAGGCCTTTTCAGATTTTATAGGAGTGAGAAAGAGGAATGGGGTGGAAAAAGAAGTTCTTGAAACACTTTGATATCTCTTGAACTAGATGAGGAGAAATAAGGAAGTAAATGGGCTTCGCACATGTTGAGTCCAAAAAAAGAAGTTTGAAGACCATAAATTTATGAAAATTGTTGTTTACACTTTGCACAAAGCTGAGAAGACACCGTGAAATGGTAAATTTAACCCCAATTTCAATCGACAGTTAACTACTGTCGGTTAAAATCCATCGGCAGTTTACTGTGATGAGGTTATTTTGGTATTTTCGTGGTGTTTCGTAAACTGTTTTGATGTGGAAACAACGATTTTTCAAATTTATTGTCTTAAATTGTTTCAAAGTATTCTTCCAAGTCAAACTAACTCATAAAAATTAACACAAAATAATCGAATTAAAGACTTTGAAATGAGCACACTCTGATATCCCAAAATGTACCTCAACAATTAGAAGTGTACCTGTAAACTTTTTTTTTATATACAACAAAGATATCATTTGTTAAAAATTCTGCATGGTAACTTAGATCTTTTTACTGCATACTACCCTTTAAATATTTGCTCCATTACATCCACTTTTATGTGATATTACAATTGACATATTTCTACATATACGCACACACAAACACACGGAAACTAGAAAAAAGACATACCGGTCTATTACATCAAGAAAAATGTTCTCTTTATATCGAAACATTGATGTCAAGTATGGTGCGTTTTCATTTTTACGTATATTTTAAAATGTGTAAGTTATAGAAGATAAAAGTGATGGAGAAATTAATAGAGACAAGCATATAAAATATAAAATATCACATAAGATGCATGTATTTTGGATGTTCAAATAAAACAAGTGTTATGTAAAATTGTTACATATATTTTACTATTACTTATTTTCAAGAATTTTCCTATTTATGTGTCTTCAATTCGTTGATCCTTATATGTATTAGATGCAATAATTAGTTACAAGAACTTAACTAACTAGTGTAACCGATTATTATAACTAACTATTACATCTAATAATATGCTCGGCTAGACTATAACGATAAGTTCACTAGTTGACCACAAATTATATTAAATGTTTTCTTTTTTTTTTTTTTATGAAGAATTATATCAAATGGTTCCTGATTTCTAATAATGTTGATGATCGGATGACATCTTCGTATTTAGAACTAACCCCGATTGAGGATGAGGCCAAAAACAAAGTTTGAGAGAAGTCTTTTTTTCTTCAAGGGTTTGTTTTAGTAAACTACTTAATTAAGTATTTATGCCATTCAAATTAAAATAAAACTTAACTAAGTATTTATAAGAAAAGCACTTACAAGGATCTATATACAAAATATATGTCTATAATTAAAGAGAGAGTATAGTCAAATTGTTTTCAAATAAAGTATAAACTATTTTTATATCATTGAGAGCCTGTCAAAATTAGTTTAAAATAGCTCATCAACAAGTCATAAATTGTTTTTATAAACTTGTCTCAAACACCCTACAAATGTTCATGCTGGTAGATAAGTTTAAAAAAGTTACTCATAATTAAGTAAATCCAAATATTGACTAAGAAAAAGAGCTTTGAGCTGTATGTTTTAATATTATGTTTTTTTTTAATGGATATCATCTATATGCATTTGCAAAGATTAATTATTCAAGTCATATAAGACCGCAATGGATAGTAACACTCTTCCTCAAGAGTTTTAATATCGGTGCATACCCAAGATTGAATTCGAAATTATGATTTTTTTTATAGAAAGAACATTAGTTAATAGTGCTTAATAGCAAATTTAGTGACTTTAATGTATTTTAGATGAAAAAGAGTGATAGACAAATAATTAAAATAAATTATTTTAATGAGAGAAATAGAGACAAAATCATCAAAATTACTACCTCAAAGTCATCCGAATCTAACCCAAATTTAATATATTACTTCGGATGACCTTCATATATTTAACGAATGAGATATGAATCATAACAAAAGAACGGTGTGTAAAGTACACCATTAATTTTAGGGAAAGTTGCATTAACCTCCTCCAAAGGTTATTAATTAGAAGAAAAATACCAACCCCAACCGGTGCCACACTGCTTATGTAGGTGCTCATTTTCTTGTTGCCATGTTATTATGGCTGTTGTCTTACATCAAGAATCATGTTAAAGTTTAAACCAACTTTTTGTGCCATATTTACACACAGGCTGCTATCATGTTTATAGTGTCGTATTTAGAGCTCAAACTGTATTGAGTGACATTTTTAGCTATGAAACTATTGTGAAACAAAAAATTAAGTTAAGAAATTAGATGATCAATTAAGTCATCTTTTTACCTATCTCATGCGAAATAAATTGGCTTTGTTGAAAGTTTATTTATGTGCTAGGAGGCTTTTTAAGGATATGTTAACCTATGAGGGCCAACCCGGTGGGACTTGAAATTCCTCGGTCAAACTCAAAATTTTGCTCTTTTGTGTGACTTAGTGTGCTAAGTAGTAACGGCCTAACACTTAAGTTAATGTTATTTTAAGACGAAATGAGATATATGTGTCATTTAAGGAGACCTAAAGATAGGACGGTGCAATTTTGTCTTTGTTTTGTTTATCTAATATTTTTTTGACAAAGTCAAAACAATATTCATTCATTTAAATTGATATAGTATATCATTCAAAATCATTAGTGTTGTTACCAAACATTTCTCCAATTATGATAAATGAATTGTAGTATCGTTGGTTAGACTTAATTTACCTCTTCACCTAACTTCGAATTATCATATCTCCATTAAGAATCGGAAGGGTGTGGAAAACAAATGTTATGTATGAAATGAGAAGAAAATTTTCTATTATATTTTTATTTTATACTAAATAAATATAAAAGAAATATTCATTCAAATTGACAAAATATACAAGATTCATTTCATTTTATATGAAAAAATATAGAAGATTCCCATTATTTTATAGGAAAAATATACAAGATTCCTGACAATCCAATTTATACGCGGAGAAATTGCGCAAATATAACATGCTTCGTGAGAAAGGTATCTCTGAAAAAGGACCTTATAACAACAAGATGACAAAGGTACGTATTATGAGCATTATGGCATGTGGAAAACATTAACAATTACCCTTAAATATAGGGATAAGCACGTTTTCACCGTCCACAAAACAACTCAACCAAACAAACCCTTCCATTAATGTAATACTAGTTGCTTTGCTTTCTTTGATCTCACTCTGCAATCCAACTGGCTTCCCACTTTGCCAGCTTGTGCTGCCTCCACTTTTTACTACTACTTTCCTTTTTTAGTTTATCTACTTACATAAAACTCCAACTTTTTCTTTTATCTTTCTTTTACTTAGAGTTAAAATCTTACTATGTATGTAACGCAATGACCATTTTTGTTTACCAAATCCATTAATAAAATCTAATGTAGTTCAATTTTTTTGATGGAACAATTTTTAATCAGACTATCCTTACTTTACGACCGAACTCCAGATTATTAGAACTCTTTCCTCTTAAAACCAGAGTGTTAACGCCAAAAAAAATCTAGCACCGTACTAATACTGTATTATAATCTCAATTACCCTGAACTACATAGACACCAACTAATTATAATCTCAATTTTATATTAACACCAAGCACTTCGGAAGTAAAGTCACTTGCGTAATCACCAATTTTCTTCCACTTTCGCTATCCTAATTATTACGATAGGATATCATAACACGGCACTAAGTACTAAAACAGAAACTTCACAACAATAAGATATTCGTAAAATCTATGTTTGATAAGGACTAAATTAGAATATTATTCATATTCTAATTATCCAAATTTAGAGTGTCCTGAAAAGATAAGGACCATTTTGGCTGGCAACATTACACTTAACATAAATCAGCAGTAACACATTCACTACGTTTAGTAACAATTCCTCATATAGAAGGATGAATTTAAAAAATGTTTCATTGAGTCTCTTGACTAAATATTGATATTATTTTTCTACCAACATAGAGCATAAATGGTAAATATTTGGATCTCTTGACTATTTGGTCGTAGATTTGATATTTTGTCAATGCATAGGGAAAACATATGGTATGAGAGGTCAACCCCTTGAATGAATTTCAATTACCTCAACATATCAGTCTTAACAATTGTGTGTTGGTATACCTTTGTTTACCAAAAGTATTAGAAACATTTATAGGGTTTTGCTAATTCCAGTGCCCTAAATGAATCTCAATTACTTCAAGAGATTAATATTAACAATTGTGCGCTTTGATACCTTTGTTTAAGAAAAGAAAAAAAAAATTAGCATTCTCCATATTTCATATTCTCAATGGTCAAATTGAGAGTGTCTTACAAAAGTGACCATTTTAACCGCCAATATTAGGGATAACATTTGGGTGACATAGCTTTTTGATGATATTGGTGACATTAATGCATTTTAGATGAGAGAGAATGATGCATAAATGATTAGAATAAATTATTTAGATAAAAGAGAATAATTGATTAAGAGAGAGATAGAAACAATATCACTAATGTCACCAAAAATTATATCACCCACGTGCTATCCCAATATTACATTTAACGGTCATTCACAAGGACTAATTTGAACAACGTACATAGAGTTGCTTACCAAATTGAAAAAATATTCACATAGAAGATAAAATTGAGAGTGACATACAAAGTATGATCATTTTATTGTTTGCTCTGATAACAAAGTTGCTTAGTTTTGTCTAAAAAAGTGATCAAATTTACTACTACTTACTTCAAAGTCACACCAATATTTGAATTTTTTACATAAAACTTCCTAACATTAAACATCTCACTGACTTGCTTCAAAAGTCAACTATAGCCAAATAGTAGTAAATGTTACTAAATCAATTCAATTCAAAATTCAACAAAAATCTAGCTCACCCACGCACATGTACTATGTTCACACTTCACATTCACAACTAGCTCGTTAGTTTGGCATGCCATAATTTTCAAAGATGTCAAATTTCTAAACTTTACTGAATATAGCTTGCTTGACATATAACAAACTCATATATCAAAATATCATATACTATCCCTCTAACTCTCCTTATCAAATGCAAACAAAAAAGCAAGACAATAATATATTCTGCTATATATAGAAACCGAAATAATAAGTGGTCATTACCATAAAGTAACTTCTTCCAACATCCACAATCAGAGGCTGAAATGAACTAAGAATACTCACCATTCCACTTCACAAAATCACTACTAAATATATATATATATATATATATATATATTTAAATCACTAATTTGTTTCAAACACACTAAATACATATAAATGGAAAATTGCGACTTCAAACTCGCACCTCAACATATCAAATGTTTCTGTCGTTTTTTACCATCTAAATTGTAGTTACCGACAAAAAGTCACTAATTTTACATACAAGAACAATGAAACCCCTAAATTAGCTAAATTAACAGACAATAATAATTATATTATACTAGCCATAGAACCACAAAATGTAACAATGAAACTATATTATCATTATCATAATCATGATTATTAATTAATCTTAATTTACTTGCTACTTCCTTTGTTAATCATATCCTTATACCTCATAATAGAATCAATCCTCTGCAACTTCAACTGCTGCTTAAACTTGTTGATGAAATCATCAGCCTTAGAATCAACCAACTCATCCTCATCCACTGCAGCCGGAACAACCTTCGCCTCTTTCACGGTGGCTGGCCGGCGTTTCTCCACAATGTCATCTTCCTTGAAATGTGAAAAAGCAGATTTACTGCTAGCAGATTTCTTCATCTTCTTCGAGAGCTTCACCGGAACCTCCCCAGAATCCGGCTTAGTGTCTGAATGTGTTCTTGTGAAATTACCTCCTTGGCCCTGCAACTTCATGAAAACCTCTTCTATAGAAACATGACCCTCTTCTTCATAGTTTCCTCCGAGGTTGTCCCTTATATGTCCCAAAACATCATCTTCTTCATGTTCCTCCTCGGTTTCCTTAACTTCCACGTGTTGTTTATGAGTTTCATGAGTGAAAACGTTGTTGCTGTTGTCGGGTGAGAGCTTTGTAGTGAAGGGTTGAGTAGGTAAGTAACTATAAAGGTTAATGGATTTGAGTCTTTGTAAAACAGAAGGAGATCTAGCAAGTTGAGGAACATGGATATCATTTTCGTACGTTTGAAGTTGTTGATATTGTTGAGGTTGTTCTTGTTGGGATCTATAAGGTTGGTAAGAGTAAAAGTTGATGGATTTGAGTCTTTGCAAAACAGAAGGAGATCTAAAGAGTTGTTGGTGATGGGGTTGTGGAAAGTTAGGATCTTGTTGTTGGTGGTGTTTTTGGGTGGCATTGGCAAGAGTGGAAGTGATGTAAATGGTGGCTATGACAAGTTGGAGGAGGAGGAAGAAGATGGTTGGAGTGAACCAGCTGTAGAGACCAGCCCAGAATGTTGGTGAGGATGATGTTAATGATTGTTCCAACATGTTTTTGGTTTTGTGAGATTTGGAAGTTGTGTGTAGGGTGGAGGAGATTGGAGAGATGAAGAGAGGGTTTTGGTTTTGTTGATGACTTGATGTAATGTTGTGTACTTGTTTGTTTTGTGGTTTGTGGCTTGTGTTGTGTGAATGGCTTTGATATTATTTGGCTTTTTAGCTTTGGTTATGATGGAGAGGTCACAGCCTAAAAATAATGTCCTTTCTTTAATATAAAATTTAAGAGTCGTTTTAAAGTTAGGGTATATCTTAAGACTCAAGTCAAATGTAATTCGATTACATACTATTAAAAGATTTTCTTTTGAAATATGAGTCAATTTTTTATCAATTTCAAATGATATTTGTGGACACTTATTTTTATTTATTGAGTGATGAGATGAGATTATTATGATTAATGTTTGGTATGGTTGATTTTGGAAATTTTTTTTTTTTTTGGGGGAAAGTGATAGTATCGAGGAACACGTGGTGTCATATGATGGGTCTGCTGCAAAGGGACAAAATATGGGTGTGGATTTATTTGTGTAACGTGAGAAATTTGTTGGATTATTGGGGGAATGGGGGTATATAATATGAGGCTTGACTTCAATAGAGCTTTGTGTGAATGGAAATGACTTAAATTTGAAGTTCGATGGAATGGGCGTTGGTATGTAGTATGTACTATTGGACGTTTGGTTAATGGTTGTTAGTTGTTACCCTTCTGGTTTGGACAGCAAAGCTTAGCAGGCAAGAATTTAATTATGGCCAAGTAAATGCCTTTTTTCAGTTTAAAAAAATGGGTCAAGTGTCCATTGTGGAGTGGAATAGATTCTTCCTCTCATGTTTATCGTTTACTCCCTCAAACTCACGATAAATGTCTAATTCACGAAAAATTATTGTCCTAAAATGAATGAACCTACTAATATAGTTGGGAAATACTTAAATGACTTTGCATTTCGGTGATTTTAGTGTATTTTAAATGAGAGAGAATGTTATACGAGTGATTAAAATAAATTATTTTGATTAGAGATAATTATTGGTTAGGAGAGAGATAAAGACAAAGTCATTAAACTTAAAGTTACCGAAGTGTTACCCAACATAGTCGACCCTAATTATTTTAGAGAAAGAAAATTAATCTTATCTTTAGAATACTCAAAATCTCAAAGATGGCTATGACCACACTCATCTATCACACACAAAAATATTTTCCCTTTTTTTTATGCAATCCATCACTATTTATCTATCATAGTCATAGACACACCGAATCATCTCATGTACATCATCCTCTTCCTCTTCTCTTGGCCATTTCTCACATCATTTAGTGTTGTTTACTTCATGGAATTGCCGAAGGGCGGAAAGTTTATACATGGCCGTCTCGATTAAATTGGAGGCCCAACTTCAAAATAAAAAAAGGGCCCGTCATAATAAAAAGAAAAAACAACTTTTAAAAAAGAGTCAATCCTTTATTTTGCTAGTAAATTGAGATTTTTGGCTGAATTTGACTGTGCCTCATCCCTCATTACCTAAAATGCACTCTCCTAAAAAAAAATAACACTTTAAAAATTTAATGATTAAAAATGCACATACATAGGATTCGAACGCAAGAAAACACACTTCCAACCTCAAGTCCCTGCAACTTGATCAGTTATCACATTTGGAATATTTAGCTACATTGTTAATATATAACCAATATTTTTTACGGCTTTATATATATATAAATAAAAGAAATTGGACCCCCAAAATTTGGAGGCCCTATGCCATGGCCCTGGATGCTCTTGCTCTGGGCCGGCCCTGAGTTTATAATGTGACTTGTTCTTCTTATGTTCATTGAAAAATTTGATATGATAGTAAGTAAATACTTTGATGGATTGATATGACAATAAGTTTATATGACAATAAGTAAGTACTCATAGAAAATGATATAACATTAAGTAAATACATTGAAGAACTGATATGACATTATTAACACATCATTTGAACATTAGAGACTATTTTGACTAACGTAATGCAAAATCGTGGACTATTTTAAAATTTTGATCCATTGAGAGATTATTGTGCCTATTTGTAACACTTTCAGGAATGAAAAATGACTATTTTCCTCAGTATTTTATCTATCTAGTCTAATATATATAATAAAAGAAAATATGTCATCCAATTTTTATGAGCATATCAAACTAACAGAGGGTGCAACCATGAAAATTGTATTGTAACTAGCAAAGCAAGTTATAATTGCAAGCCCAATCAAGTTCCCTTTGAAGAGCCCAAATTATAGATTTTTGCTCTTCACCTAGCACATTTCGCTCTCACCCAATTGTAGTGACCAAAATACCCATGCGTTAGTTAACTTACACAAGTGTTACAAACTACGCAACTTAAGTCACACAGAGTGAGTTAAGTAGCGCAGCGTGACTTAACTCACGTAGGAATATTTTGACAAAACACAAAATACATGACAACCAATTCTCCCTCAAATTGCAAATCGATTCCTATGAATGTTATTGTGAATGTTATTGATTGATAGATGATTAGGCAATAATGATAATCCAAGGGAAAAGTTGGTTGGCAACAATCGATTCAAAGCTTGAAGGAAAATATGATTTGGCAGCAACGGTAATCCAAGGGAAAACCAATTCAAAGCTAAATGAAGTGGCAGCAATTGCATGAATATTACTCAGGTGTATCGATTTGCAGCAACTGCAATATGATTTCGTCCGTCTATCGATTTGCAATTTGGAGGAGAATTGGTTTTCCTGGGCATTATCATGTTTTGTCAAAATACTCCTGCATGAGTTAAGTCACGCAGAGTTTAACTCTTGCGTGAGTTAACTCACGCAGAGGCATTTTCGGCAATGCTGCATGGCGCGAGTATTATGTGCAGGGGGAAGAGCAGAAATCCAAATTATATCATTCACAAAATTTTTATATTTTAAGACAATTAATTAAGATTTCTGCTCTTTATCCAACCCGTTTTACTCGCGCCGAGCTGAAATTCCAAAAATACCCCCGCGTTAGTTAAAGCAAGTGTAAATTTCTGCGTTACTGAAATTACATAAATACCCCTACGTGAATTAACTCACACAAGTGTTATACCCAACGTAAATTAAATCACGTAGGTGTTATACTCAGTGTGAATTAACTCACGCTAGTTTAGTTTTAAGAAGCAATGAATATTTAGAAGCAATTGGTGTTTTATGTCGTAAACTGGAGCCGATAAACCTATTGGAAAGCTGAAGGCACTTTGGATAAAAGCACTCGTTTTCTATGGTGGCAAAGCTCCCAAAGGAATTAAAACCAATTGGATCATATGCATGAGTATTGTTTCACCAAACCAATTTTATTTTACTCTTTGCGATAACATAGGTCAATTTGCTCTTCTCCCATACTAATCGTAAATCAATATCAGCCCAACAAGTGAAAAATTAAACAAAAAAGATTGAATGAAATCGGAAGGAGAGAGAGGGAATAAGATAACCAAACTCATGTTGTTGTTTTTCAAGGTGACTTAAGTCACGCAGGGGTAAAAGAGTTATTTTAGTTGGGCACAAGTGTTTTGTGCTGGGTAAAGAGCAGAATTCATTAATTAATTTAAGCTTAAATGCAGTTTTACCCCCTATTTTGATGGAAATTGGATTTTGCCCCCCATGTTTTTCATGATTTTGCCCCCTATTTTAAAATAAAGAACAAAGAAATACTAGAAAAATATAAAAAAAACGATTAAAAATATTAATTTGGTAAAAAAATAAAAAGAAAACAAGAAAAGGCAGAAAAAAAAACCAAAAAAAAAAGAAAATACAAGAAAAAATTCAATAAATAATATATGAAAAAACTAGTTTGCACCTCTAAATATTTGTTATTTTCATACCAGTTTTTTATTTTATTTTTAGAGATCATACTAGTTTTATGCATTTTTTTCTAGTATTTTTCATTCATAACTTTAGTATTTTTCTGGTTTTATTTTTATCTTTTCATTAAAAAATAAATAATAATTTTTTTTAATATAAATAATTAATTATGTGGATAAAATAGGGGGAGAGGGAAAAATCCTGAAAAACATAAAATTGGAGGTGGTAAAATTCCGAGTTTAAAAACAGAGGAGGTAAAATTCATAATCAATCAAAATAAATAGAGTAAAATCCCGAGTTTTAAAATAGGAGCAAAATTCAAATTCAATTAAAATAGAGGATAAAACTGCACTTAAACCGTTAATTTAAAAGTTAAAACCCTACTCAACGAAGCTCAATTGCTCGCTCCATCTAAAGTTCTCATTTTACGTATCAGAAACAAACACCTGCCCGGGAAACGCTGCCGGAGTCATCGTCGTCACCCGCCAGGTTTTCCCCTTTTCCCTTCCCCTCCCCTGCTACGGCGGCCGCGATTTTCGGTGGCGGCCCTCTTCTATATTTCTTACTTTCAATTGATTATGTGGTTTTTAATTTTGAATCGATTGATCATCTAAAATTGATTCTACAATCATACTCTTTGCTTTTATCATAGCAACTTTGATGTTTGATACTGAACCTTTTGTTAAAATAATTGATTTTTTATTTTTTTAATAGTACACAAGAGAAGAGGTTCCATGGAGAACGGAGATATACCCGAGGATGCCAACGAACGTATGAATATATTTATTTTTATGTGTTTCAATTTTCCTTTGTTTCTATATATTCCATTCACTTTGATTCTTGTGTTTTTTGTATTGTGGCTGGCATTTACAGATTGCCCAGGTCCTCAGTCTGATTCTGCTGGAAAATCTGATGCATGTGAAGGTTGCCCAAATCAGCAAATTTGTGCCACTGCCCCTAAAGGACCTGACCCTGGTTGCTACTCTTCACCTTTATCTTATGCTTTTATGTTTATTTCCAATAACCATCAAATACTTTTAGTTACATGATTTAGGCCCTGTTTGACTTTGAATAAAATGTTTAATTAAATGCACTTAATCGTTTATCATGTAGGAGCTTATATATAAGCTATTTTCATACCAACTGATAAAATAAAGTCAGTTTTCATATAAACTATGAGCCGTTTTTGTAAGTTATCCCGGAGAGTTTATGAACATAAGGTGAAAACAGTGTGTTATGTTAGTAGATAACCACAAATATACCAATTGAAGCATGCCCTTATTTATATAAGCTTGTTCAAACACCATACTTTTAGGTTCTAGGATTTGCGACTCTTTTTGAGTATTATTTAACCTTGGTGCTCATGTACTAGATATTGTAGTGTGATTTCTTTCCAGGCTCATCGTTATCATTGCTTATTTGCGTTGATTAGCAAAGAAATGGAATAAAATCAGCTCTTTCATAGTTCATGGCGTTGTTGTATGAAGATTTTTAAAGCCAGGACTAGTGAAACATTTTATGTGATATTGTTTTCCTTGGTTTGTTTATTGTTTGGTCTTGTTATAGGGTTGTTAATTCCTTGGGCATTTGATAGTGGGTATAGTTTTGTGTAGAGGATTTATTCAATTTGTGAAGTTGGAGATCCTTTGACAAGACATCACTCAATCCAACTTAATAATTCATGACTAGAGATGCTAATTGATATGATAATAGCTTCAGACTGATTTCCACACTTGCCTAATAGAGAAGTTAGCGGCCTAATACACAAAAGGGAAACAAAGTGACATTATATAGGCATTTGCTCACACAGTGAAAGAATAAGAGGCAACACACAAAAAGATAGGAAATAGAATTCCTCGTTAGGTGGTAGACATCCTGTGTTTTTAGAAGATACAGATTTTAGCAAACGTGTCATAGTAAAATTCTCAAAGTCCTAAACCATAGCTAGTGTGTTGTTCATGTGGGAGGATGATGGACTTTGAACACCTACTAGAGGCTCCCATAATAGAATGCTTCCATGCTCAGGAAAAAGATGGTTGCATTTGCCTGCATCGAAGAGCTTTTGTTGCACCTCTGTATCCAAGAGCTTCATTGATAAAGACTTAAGCCATCTCGCTATAATAAAATACTCAAACCGTAGTTTGTTTGTTCACTTCACTGTGTTCCTCATTGGGAAGGGATGTTGACCTTGAGCATCTGCTACAGGCTCTCAAAACAGAGTTTGATGGAGATCCGAGTGAGGGCTGATAAGTAAAAAGGGGTATATTGTCATAAAGAGTGTGGTTAGGATATTAAATAAAGAGTGTGGTAGGCTGCCTAGTTGGCAGGTTTGTTATGCCTCAGTTGTATAAATGGTGAGTGAGGTTAGTGAAGATTGATGGGGACTGAGGAATATTGGAGTGAACCATCACGGTTAGGCCGAGAGAGATTTTTCTCCTTCTCCGAGGAGCTTGGCTCTGGTGTAGATTGGGATTCTTTACCTTCTACAGTTTTCCTTCATCAAATAAATACACTCTATTTTCCATTGTTTGATCTATTTCTATACTCAATTTCTGCTTATAAATTTTGGCTTCCTATCATATTGCATCTTTGATTTGTGACAAGGTGTGTGTAAAACACTGCATCAAATAGCATGATGCCACAGCTCTGCATCTAATACTTTTCCATCTTTGCTCTTTAAATATTCTATTTTGGCTCTAATGAACCTAGGTGTGATTCAGCATCTTACATCATTTAAAATTATTCATTGCACAATCCAGGGAATGGGAGGTACACAGCAGTTTTTGATCTATGCTATAAAATCAACGAGTAACAACAATAAACAAAATTTAATTTCAGTAGACTTTTTGAAATGCCGTTAGAGAAAGATAAGCCTGTCGCTGAAATGGTTGTGGTGGGGGGGGAATGGGAAAAGGAGTTGGTGGTGGTTTGTAATGGAGTAGTGTTAGGGGTTGATTCGATGGAGAGAGAGTTAGATAGGTGGAAGTGGGAAGGAGGGAGTGATTCAAACTACACAGTGAGAGATGCATACTTTTTGTTGATTGAACATTGAAGAAGAAATTGAGGAAGTGGAGTGGGCTTAAGAGGTTTGGAATCCTTTGACCCCTTCGAAAATGTCGGTTGGAGGCTTTTCCAAAATAGGCTTCCTACTAAAGATGATCTAAGCAAAAGAGGGGTTAATTTGAGTGCTTCATTATTGTGTGTTGAAGGCTGTGGTAAACTCGAAGGAGGTATTGAGCATTTTTATCTATTTAAAGGATTGGTGAATGACATTAAAAAGGCTAGAGAAATGCTAGTTGTAATTTGGTTTAGAAATATTTCGATAATTTGGAAGGCAAGAAGTGCAATGATTTTCAATCAAGAAGGATTCAATTTTTTTCTGTTTACCTGCATTATTTTGCAGGTTATAAGGTATGTTGCATTGGGGTTATTTGATTAGATCTGTGGGTTAGCTAGGAAGTTTTGTGCTGGTGTGGAATTGTATCAGTTTTTCTTGTGGTATTTTGGTTTGGGAGTTTTAGTCAATTTTGGTTTTTATTGCTTCCTGGTGCCGTGTTTTTTAGTTAGTTAAGCCTTGTTTAGATAGAAGCATTGTTTGCATTTTTGTACTCTTGCAGATCTTGTGCTTGATCATTTATAATATTAGCTCTTTTTGCCTTCTAAAAAAAAACATTTCACTGTTTAGTGGTCTTCTATCATGCTTTCACTGGACATGTCTTGTAGGATTAGCTAGACTTGATTTATATAATATATTCTCTCCAATAATAGTTTGAAGAATGATTAAGATATTTAATCAGCATGTTTTTCCTCTGAAACCGACTATAAATATTCTCTCTGGATCCTTTTATTTTGCCATTGTTTCAAAGTTAATGGTGATAACATATTATTTTTTCTTGACAGAAATTGGCAAAAATACCTACTTTCTTGATGTCATATTTTTTCTGTACGACACTTGGGCTGTTTTCGGATAGGGCATTTCTTAATTTTATGGAATTGAGAATGTCGAGCAATCAAATTGCCTTCATGTTTAAGCATTTTGGTCACATTTTCATTGTTTTTTGCAGATATGGTTGCCATTGCCGAAAGAATGGCCACTGTGAAACATAAGATACTGGTCTTGTCAGGAAAGGGAGGTGTTGGCAAGAGCACATTTTCTGCCCAGCTGGCATTTGCGTTAGCTGCAAGGGATTTTCAAGTTGGTCTTCTGGACATTGATATTTGTGGTCCAAGCATCCCAAAGATGCTTGGCCTAGAAGGTCAAGAGATACACCAGAGCAACCTTGGTTGGTCTCCTGTCTATG
>Ga0228710_1007558_pt1 | contig 15979 bp, 11 predicted proteins | sample MedpolnodulmetaG_FD_177995 | JGI IMG/M metagenome (GOLD analysis project Ga0228710, IMG submission 177995) | Root nodule microbial communities from Medicago polymorpha collected in Santa Monica, California, United States - pink nodules | ecosystem: Host-associated > Plants > Roots > Nodule... | reverse complement strand
TTTATTAACATTACTATAAATATAATAAAGATTGCCATATATTTATTCAATAATAAAAGTCATGATACATAAGATAAGTTCAACATAAACTATTGGCCTCTAGGGCTTACACCAACAGAATGTCACCTGGAAACACCGCAGATATACCTAACCAGTGCAGAATATGAGACCAAAGAGAACTGAATAAGTTACAACCCAAAAATAAATATGCTGCAGTTTCAGGATCACCGGATCCAGAAACACAATCTGTGTCAGACAATAAAATGACGCGCCGCCGCACCAAGTTGTCTCTAGTAGGAGTTTGTTTCGAAGAAGGCGCCACACAAACAAAGAAACCTTGGAAGGTATAGTCTTATGCCAAACGTCATCGACCATCGACCTATCCACAGAGTTACCATTATTGGTAAGAAAGCAGTAAGCTTCCTTAACCGTGTAACTATGAGAAGGATCTAGTAATCACCTCCAAGAATCGTAAACATTTTCCTGGGCCACTCCCACCCCCCACCTCCAACCTCCCCTCTACATATCTTCCACCGAGTACTCCTTAGACACAGCTAAATCAAAGAGACGTGGGAATTTAACACGCAAAGGAGTATCCCCCACCCAATTATCATGCCAAAATAAAGTATTCCTACCATCACCAATCACCCTCCGAATGTTGTCATCAAACCACACCGACCCACACCCTCGCCCAACCCCTCTCGAGTCCTACACACCGACCGTCACCACGAAGAACAATGACGTCCTCCCTCCTCCACCCCCCCACCTCTCCGTAACGAGCTTTAAGAACTCGATACCACAACCCCTCCTTTTTGTTCAACACCACTTTCCCAGCAACGCCATGTTAAAAGCTCCTACACGCCTAATCCCCAACCCTCCATCCTCCTTTGGAGTACAAATCGATTCTCATTTTATCCAAGATATATTCCTAAAATCCTCACTCCCACCCCAATTTTGTTTTAAAAAAAAAATAGTTGCCATATTGTTTTCCGCAAATCTAAATTCCTTGTTAATAGATAGTCTTGTTAGATATTTCCTCCCCAACTAAGTTTTAGACTAAACCATTTTTGTTTAATCGTTATGTTTATTACTTAGAGATCTAAATGTGGTTGTGACATATTCCACACACATTATCCAAGTATTTTGTCAATATTTGTGTTATATTATTTTTTGATAGAAATTTGTGTTCTAATATTATTTATCAAAATTGCGTCACTAAAACATTATTTTTCAAAATATATTAACATTGAATATGTATGAAAAAATAATCACAATCGATAAAAATAGTTTGATATTTTATTTGAACTTAAATTTAACATTATAGGGTCCATGTTCACTATGTAAAGAGAAAAAAATAATATACTCAAAATCTTTCAATTTTTAAAATTTCATCAAGAAATTCTGTCAAAAAAATAATTAATTAAGAAATTACAAAAATAAAAAATTAAAAAAATCCGTAGGAAAAGTGACCAAAACATTCCGCAGCAAAAGCCTCAACAAAAGTTAGAGTTACCTGCGGATATGCTTGCGGTTACAGGGTCCGCCGGAAATGTCCTCAGTCAAACGAAAACAACAGGAAAATCCGCAAGTATTCTTGTGGATTAATTTCGGCAGGAAATCCGCTGGAAAATAGATAGAATCTTGTAAGGGTAAGGAGCCAGAAGAGGAGAGTGAAGCCTAAACTAGAAGATTTTGAAGGTTTAAGGTAAGGGGATAGTTTTATTTCATCAAATAAGCTATAATCTTTTTTTTTAATTATGGGTCACAATCACTTTTGAATGTTTGATATGTCTCACGCTGCTTAATTGTTTCAAAAAAAACTGTGCTATCATAAAGAGTTGCCTGGCCTAATTTATTTAAGGGTTAATTAAGTTTTTGGTCCCTATAAATATCTGCAGTTTTGTTTTTAATCTCTATAAAAACAAATCACACTTTTTAGTCCCTACAAAATTTTCCGTTAGTGTTTTTAGTTGCTGTTAAATTTAAATTTGTTTAATTATGCTTAAAATTTTAAAAATTTTAATGATTTTTTACATACTTGTTTAAAACATTATAAAACGTTCCACCGCAATAAGTTAGCTCAAAATTTTATTTTTAGGTCCAAATTTTCGTTAGTTTTATCTTTTATTTTTGGCGTTTAAAAAAAATTATATTTCATTCATTACATGTTAAAAAATTCTAATTTTTTATAAAAGAGATAATTATAATGTTCTTAACATGTCTGTTAAAAATCATTTAAAAATATAAAAGTTTAAGTATAATTAAATAAATTTTAATTTAGCAAGGACCAACACATACTTTTAGTCCTTGTAAAATTAAAATTTGCTTAATTATGCTTAAACTTTTAAATTTTTAACATACTTATTTAGAACATTATACAAAGTTCCTCCGCAAAAAAGTAACTCAAAATTTTATTGTTTGGTCCAAATTTTCATTAATATAATCTTGAAAATTTGACTTTTAGAAAAATTCATATTTAATTCATTACATCTTAAAAAACTAAAATATTTTATAAAAGAGTGTCTTACGATGTTATGAACATGTATGTAAAAAATATTTCAAAAATTTAGAAGTTTATGCATAATTAAATAAATTTTAATTTAACAGGGACTAAAAACACTAACGGAATATTTTGTAGGGACTAAAAAATGTGATTTATTTTTATAGGGACTAAAAACTAATTTTTACGCATTGAGCATAATTTTTATTGCAGCAACTTTCCATGTAGGGACTCCATCAAACTTCTCCATAAGGCTTTTAGCTGGTGGAACCATTTCTTTTAACACCGTAGACAGGCTATACTCTTTGGACTAACTATTTCATGATTATGAAAATGGTTAATACTTTTAAGGGTTAATTATGTAAATGTTCCTTATAAAAATTCAGATGTTTTTTAGCCCTACACAAAAATCACATTTTTTAATCCTTGGAATATTTTGATTTACCATTGATGAAAATTTTCACAAAGACTAAAAATGTTGACGAAATTTTTTTTCAATGACAAAAAAGTGCAATTTTTTTTAGTGATTACAACTGAAATTTTGAATATTTATACGGATCGCTTACTTAATTACTTTACTTTTTATCACCCATTTACATCTCTTCCATACTTTTGAAACAAAAAATGATGCCTTACAACCAGTTCTTGAGGTTGAGTACCTTTTTTTTTCCTCTGTTCAAACAATGCCGTCTTTTCCATTTTCAGTCTTAACTATGTGTATACCTTCATTGGAATATACAAGCATACAAATTTTTTCCTTAGTTCAACGAATACGAGCTCCAAAACCCTCTTTCTTAGCGAACAATGTGTAGAATTCTTCAACGTTATCGAGGGAGTCAAATTCGAAACAACCAGTAGGACAAATATTAGGATGCTCATCAACATCATTAAACTCATTTGACTATGAATATTCCAAATTTCCTTCTAAATCATTAGCCATGTCTGATGATCTTCTAAAGGATATCCATGTAAAATTATAAAATTCACATTACCTAAAGGATATATAAAAAAAAGGTAAAACCATTAATGATGTCAAAACTAATTCAATAGTGGCTAGTATAAAAAAAAAAAAGCTAAGATCAAATCTTAGAATTCTTAGTGTAGTTATCTCAATTACTTTGTATATGGGTAGAGATATAGTTTCAGTATATTAACATGGCGGTGCATTGGTGATAATAGTTGGCCTTACAATCAGTATACATACATGATACATCAATGATTTGAGAAAACATTAGGGCATTGGTAATAGAAAGATAAAGAAAAACAAAATAATATGTAACTGAATAAAATTTACTGTTTCTACTCGCATATGAAAAACAAGGACACAGAAGAATCAATTATTGTTCACGTTCACTATGGTCTCAAACCCTAGCAGTGCTCTACACTGGAGTTTCGTTAGCCGAACTTAATGCTAAAGCTTTTGAAAAATGATATTTGTACAACTATTTCTAAACAATATTTGTGACAAAAGCAAATTGAGAGAGAATTGTGTGTGATTCAATTGTAGCAATTGAATTACCAAATTGACATTCAAATATCATGATATCATGCTGAATTATTTACTTTTCTTTTGGTGATAATATGTAATGATTACTAAACCTCGACCAAAAAAAATATTATAAAATATTGTTTAAGTCAAAACAAAATCTTTTACAACATTAAAATAAGAAAAACAAAAAATATATTATTGAATATATATTCATGACAATCAATGTCCATATGATGTGCATTTATGATGATAGACATAGCATTGACCTTGAATAATGAAGGAGTGCTACACTTCATACCCTTCAGAAAGAATTGGCCTAATTTGGCTAGCCACTGCATGATGTGGTGATATCTCAGTTGTTTTAGATAGTATTAAAAATATTATCGTGATCTTCGTCTATAGCTAGAGTTAGATTTGGGTTTGGGTTTATTGGTATTGGGCCTTTGTTAATGGGCATCAGAGCGTTTTGCTCGGTCCAGAACAACTTTGATCATTAATATCGTTAGTTATTTATGATAAACAAATTATAAAAATTTCTTATTTTAAAAATATTCATTGAGAAAAATCGAACAACGTCATATATTATTCATTGATGTTTTGAAAAACAATATATATGGTCAAAATAAATTATGTGAATAATATATATTGTCAAATTACGTCATGTATTTAGGAATATAGAGAGTATTAAATTAGTGAGTTATGTGTTCTTAGAGTTTGAACCCTAAAGATCCTGATTAATATTACTTTGTTGGATGTCCCTTAGCTCCGCACGAACATGACAAAGATTTTACTTATTTATTTAAAGGTTGGTAACATGACAAAGAATAGTATATACTCTATTAGAAACAACGGTCTGGTAGATTATATGAATTTTAATATATTTTAAAATATAATATAAAATATATGATCATAGTGTGTTATGATATGTGGTAGTTGAATATCTTTAGAGAATTTAAAATTGCGTGTAATTCAAATGCTACAATTGAATTACCATGTTGGCAATCAAATATTATGATATTATACCAAATATAGATAAAGAATGATTACTTTTCTTTCGGTGATAATATGTAACATGATTATTAAACCTAGACCAAAAATATTATACAATATTAATTTCGTCAAAACAAAATCTTATACAACATTAAAAAAAGAAAAACAAAAAAATTTCATTAAATATATTTATGACAATCAATGTCCATTTAATATGCATGTAGATTATAGGCATAGCATTGACCTTGAATAAGAATAATGAAGTTGTGCTACATTTCACACCGTTCAAAGAGTTAATGATGTTTATGGTTGATGAGAAACAAAATAACATTCAGGATGATGTGGGTGATATCTCAGTTGTTTTAGATAGCATTAAAATTTTGTCGTGATCTTGGTTTATAGCTGTAGTTAGAGCTAAACTGTCTCAATTTCTCTCTTTAGGGTCCGTTTGATATACATGATAGGATATGATATGAAACTAGATAATGATAGGAAATGATATAGACATGATAAACATTTATCCTATCACATGTTTGGTGCACACATGATAACAAACATAATATCATATTTATCACAATTAAATGACATAATTACCTTTGCAATTAATTATACAAAGTTGTAAAACAAAATTGTTAATCATCTTCTTCCTATTTTTAGGGTTGCCGTATCTTCATTCTTAATGTTCAATTTAAAAAAAATTCATGGCTTCTTCAATTAAAAAAAAAAATGTATATTGTCTTCTTCCTTCTTCAATTACAAAGTTCAATCAAAACCTCTTTGTATAACTCCAACTTGTAAAAAAATTCATACACGTGCAGCAACCTATAAAAAATTTACAATTACAATCCTATCTCTTAACGCAACTAATTGTTGTCTCTGTTGAAGATAATACGAAATTCATAAACTCTCTGATTTATCTATTTTTAAATTTGACTTGAATACAAAATAGACAATCAAGAAAAAAAAGACACAAAATTAAACAAATTGAGGAAAAATTGATTATAGGGTGGAATTGGGGTTAGAAGATATGACCTTGAAGAAATATGGAGGAAGAGGTACATGCAAATGCAAATGGATGGAGAGCATAGAGAACACGAGCGATGGATTGAGAGAGAGGGCAAAATAAGGATTTTAATGCTAATCATGATAGGATAATTCTAACCCACCAAAAACTAAGGATAAAAATAACAAAGGGTGGATATGATAGGATTAGAAGTGACTTTAAGTTATCATTTCCTATTGGTGCACCAAACAACAAATTGAAACATGATACGATAATTATAACTTTTTGTTTTGTCTTTGAAGTGGTTTATAACTCTCTTTAATTTATTTATATTATAAAAAAGTATATACACGTTTATGATAATCGTGACATCTCGATCATAATCAAAATAAAAATATAAAAAAAAAGTGACTATAATAAAATTTAAAGAACAAAATTATTACGAAATTCTAAAGACTAAAATACATTTAAAAACACCAAAATTGTTTTGCATTAATAGCTGATACAATTGATAAACATGATAGAGGCTAAATTATTATTTTGGACTAAATTCCTTTATTCTGCAAACACACCAAATTCTATTATTTTGCAAACACATCAAATTATTATTTTAAAATCTGATCATTGAATTTGGGAACGACACATTGGGCAGGGATATTGTGGATTGGTAATGCCACAGTTTATAATCCACTTAGCAACACATTGCTCATGGAAAACATGCATGCACTTGGTACGAACAATGTGTTGTTCTTCTGATCCAAAACAAAATTCCTCCAAACAAATTGCACATTCTTTCATTGAAATACTAGTAGCAATATCTTCCAATTTGACCTTCTCTAGGATTGTACTAGATCCCTTTTGGCCAACCAATACATCCATCTTCAATATTCTATCTCCTTCAAAGTTGACTCTGCTCATATGCCTAGCATTGTCACCCATAAGAAATAGAGTGTCTTCCAACGCTTCATCAGGAAGCACCGAGAAAGCGTTGGGTAACAAGTTATTGGACAAACTATACGGAACCACGGATTCAAAATCGTCGTAATCACATAAGATGTTACGAGGAATGATGAAGGAATAATGATTGAATGAAGGGGAGTGGAAGTAGTGACGTTTAATGAGGAAACATTCATGTGGATAAAAATTTTGTGGGATGGTGTCATAGGATTCTTCAATAAGAATGAAATAGGGTTCACTGGAGGACGGCATGGATGATATGAATGAGATTATGTGTGATTCTTTAGTAAGGTTAAAGAATTTAAAAAATGGTGTAGTTGGCATTTCCTTTATATAGAGAAAAATATTTCAATAATCTTGATTAGTCAAGGGGGAACACTGTTGATTTATTTTCTTTTGACTCATAGTACACAATTTTAGTAAAAATGTAAATATGCGGAAGAGTGAAAACTTTTTTAACAACATTTGCATTGAATATTGTTTTTTTGCCGACATATATGCAATAAAAATTAAACTCATTCAAATCTAAAATGCAAGCCAAAAAAAAAAAATCGTCAAAAAAATAAAGTGAATGCAAATGTTGAGTAACAATTCTAACAATTCAGTCCATCTTCTTTAGACCCGATCTATGAGAAAATTAGAAAGAAAATATTTAGTTTTTGAGAAAAAAAAAATTTGAACAAACAAAAATGGTGTATATAAAAACAACTGCAGTTATCCCCGCACAAAGCGTGCAAAAAAGGATAACCACTCAAGAGTATTTACAAGGAATTCGGTGCTAGCCATAGCAAAGCACCGTTGAAAAATACAAACAGGCAAAAAATTACAAGTGGACGCCCATACAATGGAGCGGTTTTTTCCACCAATCATGATAGCTATACATAAAAGTTGCCTGTTTGGATTTTAATCATAAAAAAGATGTCAGTTTAACCTTTTCGATGAGGATTAAAGGTGTCGAAGCCGTGTTATTAAACACACTATCATTTCTCTCCTTTGAAAGGACCCATACCGTGGTAAACCAAATAATTCTGAAAAACATATGTGTTGATCTATGCAGGCCAGACATTTTAATAAATTGTGTGAAATGTTGAATAATGTCACCCTGTGAGACTGAAGAAATACCCAGCCAAAGCCAAACCTGAGACCAAAGTGATCTGAAGATGTCACATCCCAAAAATAAATGATTTGCTGTCTCTTAACTCCCACAACCAGACACACAAGCCGCACCTTCATGAGAAATGACCCTCCGCCGCACCAGATTATCCTTAGTTGGAAGTCTATTGCGAAGAAGGCGTCATACAAACACCGACACCTTAGAAGGAATCTGCTGATGCCAAATGTCGACCACCTGGTGCCTATCCCCCAAATCTGCCGCGGTAGTAAGGAAGCGGTAAGCCCCCCGAACCGAATATCCATGTGTAGGATCTAACAGCCACCTCCACTTGTCCTCTACATTTTCCTGTAAAACAAAGTTATGGAGTAACACATAGCACTCACTTATGCTCTCCTCCTCCCAAGCAAACAATCGACGACGCCATAAGCTATCCCTCCCATCAACCGCCCCTAAAACCCTCCACATCTTCTCCACCAAGCACTCCTTGTCTACAGACAAGTCAAAAAGGCATGGAAATTTATTTTTCAAAGGAATTTCCCCAACCCAAATATTGTGCCAGAAATAAGTACCCCTCCCATCTCCTACTACCCTCCAAATATTACTATCAAACCACCTACCAACTCCCTCACAAACCCCTTCACGTGTCCTACACAAAGACCACCACGCCGAAGTAAATGAAACAACTTTTAGTCCTTATTCACATTTTGTATAGTTGATAAAAGAGAGATAGTGGAAATAAAGGAGAGTGAAATGAAGAGATTATTAAGTACTTTAGTATGAGATAAAATGAAAGAAAATTATGATATAAAAGAAATACATGTATTAATAAAATAAATATATGAGAAACCAACAAGTTCACATTGTTAACCAGCTTCAAACAATTTTGCAACCTAAATTTCAAGGAACCAACTATATTGAATTAAAGGCAAGCAAAACAAACTTGGAATTAAATTCCAACCAAATATTTCTCCAACCTCTATTATTAGCAATTTTAATTGCTAGCACTGCAGTTTAGAGTTAGCAAAAAAATAGCCCCAGGGCCTAAGTTTGAGCAAAACAACCAATACATATGCTTTCTTTATTCATGAAGATCCCACTAATTTCTGCTTGATCATGATTCTTTACAGCAACACCATCAATGTTTGCTTTTATACAGTGGAGATTGGGAAGGGACCAAATTACTTCCTTGATGATAGGAGTTTTTTTCTTTTTTTGGATGGGTGGGGGATTATATCAACACTAAGAGCTTTCAAGGTGATGAATTCAGTTATGCTGACTACAGTGGCATGTCTTGTGTTATTTCCTAATAAAGAAACATTTGAGATGATGAGATTTATTGTTGATTTCCAATGAATGAATCTATCTTGAAATCTAGCTTGGTTTCTTCTATACCAAAATAACATTGATTAAATTAATGAGACAAGATTCAACAACCACCTTGCATTGAGGTGTCCAACTTCTAAGACAAATATGCTAGATATTTTCAATAGATGTGAATTGAAGAGTGGTGTTGAGAATGGTGGCAAACCAAGGCCAAAGCTTAAAGCAAAATTACATTCAAGAAATAAATGGAAGGTTGATTGCGCATAATTTTTAGTGCAGCAACTTTCCATGTAGGGACTCCATCAAACTTCTCCACAAGGTTTTTAGCTCTACACAAAACTCACACTTTTTAATCCTTGTAATATTTTACTTTAGCATTGATGAAAATTTTCACAAAGACTAAAAATGTTGACGAAATTTTGAAGAAATTTTTTCAATGACCAAAAAGTGCAATTTTTTTGTAGTGACTGCAATTGAAATTATGAATATTTATACGGATCGCTTACTTAATTAATTACTTTACTTTTTTATCACCCATTTACATCTCTTCCATGCTTTTGAAACAAAAAGTGATGCTTTATAACAAGTTCTTGAGGTTGAGTACCTTTTCTTTTCCCTGTGCAAACAATGTCGTCTTCCCCATTTTCAGTCTTCAACTATGTGTTTACCTTCATTGGAATATTCTAGACTTTTCACCCATGCTACCGCACGAGTCATAAAAATAGCATATGTATTAATCATAATCAATATGTCATATTACACAACAATCAGAACTCACTAAGTTGGATAAAAAAAAAACACAATTATAAAGGAAGAAGCATCAGCTAGATAAATTACGGAAAACTTTTTTTGTAAACCACATTTGAAGTAGTGTTGATGCAAACGTCGTCGTCATCTGTTATAAGTATCTTCATACCACTCCTAGATGTAACTCGAGAAATCGCAACATACAGTTGGCGATGAGAAAACATGAATTGTGCAAGATATACCCCAACCTGCTTGAGTGACTATCCTTGACTTTTGTTAATGGTCATTGCAAAGCATACTGATATGGGAAATTGCCTACATTGGAATTTAAAAGGGATAATGGTATCAGACAGTGTAAGGCATAGCCTGGGGATGTACACCTTTCTCCAATGTTGCACACCTTTCTACCTGTTATCACTTTGGCTTCAGGTATATATATATCTACCCATCTTTGTAATTATCAACCTTGTTCCGTTACATAGGCCTGAGGCTTGGTCCAAATTCCTTAGCAACATAACATGAACACCAACTTATCTTCATCTGGCTTGTTAAACTCAGTCACGGTCCACAGGTGAACTACGCGAACACGAATCCTAATGTTAATCTTTCCGGCAACAATGGTGGCAACAAGAGTGATGAGAGGAGCCATATGAGTTAAAGGCGTGTAGTTGATGCAAAACAGTCAAGGAACGTATGAAGATGGAATGAGGAGAAGATGATCAGCGAGAATAGAACCAATGGCCTATATATATATACTGCCCAATGTCTGATATAAAATTGAAAAACACTGGCCAACCACAAAGTTATTGGGAACCATTCACATTTATTGCTAGTGGGTACAATTGCTTTAAATGACTTGGCTACTGCATAGGAAAGTGAAAGGCCACAATAATTATCTGATGGGAGAATATACATGCGCAGTAATTTTTAGGGAAACTAAGTGTTTATTAATTTAGTGATGGTACAATCTTAACCTTGCATATACCATGTCTTGGAAACAAATTTTAATTAATAAGCTGCGCAAGCTGTATCATAAATTCGAGTAAGTTGTACGGTCATATGCATAATGATCATTATGATAAAATCACATAACATAGAGGTTAGTAAAATCTTTAGTGTAAAATTGATTAGATATATAATTAGTTCAGGGAACGAGACACTATAATATGAACAACTAAAAGTGTAAGTGTAAAATTATCACATCATAAATGTTAAAATGCATTTAGATGTGAACTTATCTAAGGGAATGAGCAACTTGTGTGTTAAGTACATTAAGAGCATGTTTATATCACCATTACTTTTTTACAACTTAAACTATAACTGACAAATTAGCATTTTCCTACAAATTCCTTACTGGCAAAACTGAAACATTAAATTTAATCATTTATTTGATAATCAACTGTGTCAATACCTTGGCATCAATCCACAGCTGAGAAACAATCAGGTTTTCTTTTTTTGAAGATATAGATAATGTGTAGGAAATAATTTGATAATAGACTATAAACGTGCACATCCTTGATTGTATCCAGAAACTCATTGCATTTCCATTGGATTTATGAACAGTTGTGTTATGGAGAAGAATGCAGTACAACAGATTGGATGAACATGATGAAACCAAACATATTTTGAATTTCAGAAACCAAACATAATCCAGAAGACTGCTCTCTGACTTCTCTCTAGCCAAATCTTCTTGCCTTCTCCCCTTCTAGGGCCGTGGTGGTGTGACGAGACTAAGTCTCCGCACCACCGTACTTGTCCCCTCGCGGTGGTTCCCGTTTCGCGTCCGTGGTGGTTGGTTCGGTCCCGATCAGTCCCTGTTCGAGCTTTCCAGATCTGGTTGGAGTAAGTTATGGTGGTGTGAGAAGGTGTTGTAGCCCGCGTTTGGTCTAGGCGGCTGTGCTGGTTCGGTTACGTTGTTTTTTCCGGTCATGGAACAACACAGGTGCAGTTTTTTTTCACCCGAATCTAACCATCTCAGATGCAGACGACGTCCATTTTTCCAGGAGGTTCAGCTACTCGCCTATGTTCTCGTTGGTGTCTTGAGTTGCAGCAATGCAGGAAGGTGAACATCTCATATGGTTGGATTTGGATTTCATAGTTCTGAGCTTGAAGTTCAGTTTGTGCCGGAAATTCTTGCTGCTCCAGCTCACGGATCCTGCTCATACGCTCTTCGCCTGTTGAACAGCCACTCTCTTTGGTGTTGTTCCGTTCATGTAGTTTTGGTTGTGGTGATTCGTGGTGTTTACTATGGTGGTGCTGCAGTGGGGTTTTGGGTGGTGGTGATCGTGGTGGTTTTTGGTGGTTATGGGTGTTTCCAAGGGTGTACCTTGCGTGGTGATATGATGGTGATGATAGTGGTGATGAAGAAGAGGAAGGTGCACACTTGCACCATGAGCAAGAAGCCGGTGGGCACTTTAATTATGAACAGTGGGCATGGATGCAAACCGAAGTTCAAAGAATAAGCACCAAGCAACAAAGAAAAGGTATTGAAATCTCCGGGCTAAGGAATGATGTCCAAAGGGGCAATTGCATGACCGAAGAAAACAATCAAATGCTCCGGAACATGATGCAACACTTTCACCTCTAAGGTCCACCTTATAGACCTCAATAAATTGTGAGCTTTCCTCTTCCTTGACTCCTCTCTTCTCTCCTCTTCTCTTCATTTCTCTTCTTCTTCTTCTTCTTCTTCTCCTTCTCCTTTTCAAATCATTGAGGACAATACTTCTCCCAAGTATGGGGGGAGCCAATAATGTGTCTTGTCTTGTTTAAGTTAAGTGTCGCAGTGTTTCCAAATTCCCTTGGATTTTAATTTTTTGTTTTGTTTTATTGCGAAAGGCATGGAAAGAAGCTTGTTTTTATTGTAAATTATGACATAAATTTTTTTATTGTCTCTTCCCAAATGGTTGTTTCTTGTACATGAAAATGATCATGATGTTTTATTGTGAAAATTCTCTTTGAAAAAAGCACAAAGTTACAGTCTTTGAGTAAATGTATGAGTAGGTATTTTAAGGAGCACGTTCTAACTTCAATGGTAATTTAACCCTTTAAAGTCTTCAGAGTAAAAGTAGTATAAGTTTGTGTGGGGAATAAAAAGATCAATCAAAAAGGGGCGGAAGTAAAATATCTATAAGGGAACATCATTAACTCTGGGGGGCAAGAGTAGGCCTCACTAACATCCCACGTGAAGGTGGTGTTTCTCTAATAACTAAAAGTAGCTTCCATAATTCTTTCTAAAAGGAGGATAGAACCAATACATACTTAGGGGACATCATTAACTCTAAGGGACAGGAGCTGCCCTACCTGACTTCCTACGTGAAGGTGATGTCTTTTAAACTTATAATTCTGCAGCACTACTTAGGGGACATCATTGACTCTAAGGGGCAGGAGCTGCCCTACCTGACTTCCTACGTGAAGGTGGTATCTCATAGGCAATCTGCAGTTCCCCGAGACATTTAAATTTCAAATGATCTAAATTCCCATCTCTCTTATATGAAATGAAGAAATGACTTTTCTCGGTTAGTTTAGTGTCAAGGTTAGAACTTGTTTCCTCATATTATCTCTTATACAGGAGCAAGAAAAGGGCTGGACTACACACACACACTCACTTGAGACTTGTTGTTGGGTTGAATAAAGTTCATAAGAAATACTTGAAGTTGTGATTAGTGTACACTTGAAATAAAGCCTTGGAGGAGACATAAGTTTTTTTTAATTGCAATGTCATATGTTAATCTTGTTTATGCTGCCAATGTTTATGCATTTTGCTTGAGGACAAGCAAAAATTCAAGTGTGGGGGAGTTTGATGAGTCAATAATGAGTCAATTATTAGTGTTTTTTTTATATAATATTCAAGTTTATTTTATTTAGATTTAATATGTTTTTATTTCCTTTTAGAACTATTTTACTTCAATTGCGCAAGTTATTTTATTTCAGGAACAAATATTTGAAAAGATTGAGTCTTGCAGCAAAAGAATGGAGAATTGGAGTTGATTGATCTTATACAAAATATCTTATGCAAAGAATTTGAAGATCTTGTACCAAAATATAGCATAGGCGCGCCCCTTTTTTGTCCTTTTGCTGCTTTTATTTCTTCGACAAGCTGCATATTTTAGTATTTCTGGCCTAGAACCCATGGTTTCTTGTGTAGCACTTTAGTGATTTAATTCTTGGGGCTCGAGTCAATGTTAGACTATAAATAGAGCAGCCATCTAGTTTGTAAAATCATCTTTTGTTCTTGGAATTTAATAGTGACAATTGTTTTCTTTTAATAAAAGTTCTTCTTTATTTTATTTATGTTTTTCTTCTTCTTCTCTTCTATGTCTACAATGAACATGAGTAAGTAGACTCTTCTTGTCTTGGGATTGTTGGACAAGTCTAATAACTTAATCCTAATCAAACCAAGCCTCGAACCCTAATTTTATGTAACCCTAATTTCTAATCTATTTCACTGTTCTTATAATCAATAACAAATATTAATCGATGGATCGAAAGATGAAGTTTAATAGTTGTTATTGATTCATCACAAATATTAAGCGATGGATCAAAAGATGAAGTTTTAATATTGGAACGAGTGAATTTAGACAAGGATTGTGAAACATGAAAATAGTCTAGCAAACCTTGAGACAATAAAGTTTTGAGCTTCAAGGATTTCAATAGCAATCAACCATGAAAATAGACGTGATTGCTAGAGAAACACACTCACTGAGACCGAAAGGAGATGTGATAAGTTAAAGAGAAACTTGTCTTTAGAAAGTAGGTCTAACATAAAGTTCTAGGTTTAAAGGTTTGGTTTGTGAAGGATTTGTCACCATGATGGACCAATAATCCCAAGGCGTTTTTTATTATTATTTCTAAACCGTTAAAAATCTCAACTTTTCAATTGAACTCTCTTCTAATCATTCTTAAAGGTTAATTGAATTAAACAACTCTCTATCGAAACGATACTCTTATTACTACACCGGTAAACCGTGCAGTTGCGGATTTACCCCATCAGTATTTAGGAACGAAAAGAGTATTAAATTAGTGTCTTTTGTGTTCTTAAAGCTTGAACCTTGAAAATTCTGCTTAATATTACTTCGTTGTATGTCCCTTAGCTCCACACCAACATGACAAAGAATTTTATATACTCTACTCAAAACAACGGTATGATGGAGAGTTACCCTCACCAAATCTACCCAAGGATTTCTCTAATTAATTATTAATGAAATTTCTGTTTATGTCAAAGAAAAATGATCCTAGTGTGTTATTTGTAAAATAAATAAAAAATTATCCTAGTGTGTTAGGATATGTGGTATTTGAATATTTTTAGAGAATTTAAAATTGTGTGTGATTCAATTGTAGCAATTGAATTACCATGTTGGCATTCAAATATCATGATATCATACTATATATAGATGCTAAATTATTTACTTTTCTTTTGGTGATCATATGTAATGATTACTATACCTCGACCAAAAATATTATAAAATATTGCTTCAGTCAAAACAAAATCTTTTACAAAAACAAACAAATATTTGATTGAGTATATTCATGACAATCAACATCTATATGATATGCATTTATGATAATAGGCATAGCATTGACCTTGAATAATGACGGAGTGCTACATTTCATACCGTTCGGTAATATTCAAGATGATGTGGGTGATATCTCAGTTGTTTTAGATAGCATTAAAATTTTGCCGTGATCTTGGCTTATAGCTATAGTTAGAGCTAAACATCGTCTCCATTTAACTCTTTAGTGTTCTAACTCTTTGTTTTGTCTTCAAAGTGGTTCACACTATGTTATGATGGGATTGAGTATCCCTTAGCTTTTACACTCTTTAATTCAATTGCTTATTAAGAAAAATATACACATTTA
>Ga0228710_1007550_pt1 | contig 15988 bp, 6 predicted proteins | sample MedpolnodulmetaG_FD_177995 | JGI IMG/M metagenome (GOLD analysis project Ga0228710, IMG submission 177995) | Root nodule microbial communities from Medicago polymorpha collected in Santa Monica, California, United States - pink nodules | ecosystem: Host-associated > Plants > Roots > Nodule... | reverse complement strand
GCAAAACGTCGAAAACAAACATCAACAACTTAGAGAATTCTTTCAATTGTTTATATCTTAGAATTCTTAAGTGTCTAGAAAAACAGAGTATGTTCTGTTTCGCATTGTATTGTGAATACCTCTGATTGTATATCAAGTATTCAAAACCTTATTCAATTCTTTGCAATTGTTAAGTTAAGTCTCTTTCAGTTGTGATTGAGCAAAGGAAGTCTCTTGGAGTTGTCCTTGAGCATAGAAGTCTCTTTCTTGTGTGATTGAGCATAGAAGTCTCTTGGAGGTGTCCTTGAGCAAAGATAAGTCTCTTTCTTGTGTGATTGAGCAACTTGTAATTTGAGATTACATTTTAGTGGAACTCTCCTTGGAAGTGCAAGGAGGACAGGACTACTTCCGATTTGTGGAAGGAACCTGTATAATTGCTTGTGTTCTCTCTTCTTCTGTTCTTTACATTATCCGCTGCACATAGACTCTGAACTCACTCAGACTCTGAACCTGAGGACAGTTATCTAAAACGTAAAAGAAGAAGTTTCCAAAAACACAATTCAACCCCCCCTTCTTGTGGTTTTTCTCACCTTCAAGAGCTTCATTGGAATTGTAGGTTCCATCATGTCTTTGTAAGTCTCAGTGAGTCCAATGTAAGGTAGCTTTTGCTTGTGAATGTCTGACTTACTCCTTTTGTGTATTGCATCACCTGTATTTGTGTCCAGGCTAGATTCACCCACATTTTGCAAGTGAACTATGTATGGTGTCTCTTCATGAGTGGTGTCACCTTCTGATGAACCATTGTCAGTTTGTTATGTGTTACTAGTAACACCTTGAGAATCTTCTTCGTTTACCTCAGCTTGAGTTTGTTGGAACAAAATGAGTTTTAACAATGCCTCTTAAGTTTTGATGATAACAAGGTATTAAAAGTTCAATTGAATATGTTAATATTTGTTCAAGTGTGCAGAACCATAAACTAAAATTTATATGTCTTAAAACAAAGTATTGGTTCTGGAAAAACCATTTGAAGCAAAGAAATTTTCAAGAGAAACCAAGTTGCAAGTCAGAATTTGAAGCACTAGTTAGTCTCTCAAGGCAATAGTAAACATTTTCCATAGAAAATTTGTAGCTTTCAATATTCCTAAAATGTCACATTATGTGTTAAACACTTTTTAAAGAAAAAAAAACCATGGATCAAATTTAAATATTTACATTTTCGAATAAGTTTTTTTTAGAACAATTTATGTGTTAGGGAAATAAGCGTCCCTTAGATCAAATTCTATGATGCGTATACAAATGTCTTACATTACACAAAGATTAGATTTCACTAAAAGAAACTTGTATATGGTTCAAGACCATTTTACATGTATGCCAGTTGACACTATTTAACGCTTTTTTTATATTTTATAATGAAGTACAAGTCATATAACACAATTTAATGTTTTTTTATATCAATTTATGTATTTTCAACCTGACTAGTTAAAATCAAACACTTGAAAACAAAATGTCACATCAACATTTTTCAATTAAAATGTCAATAAGGACAAAATAAAATAACTTCGGAGGCTAAAGTCTAGCAATTGAAACTTGACGCGCTAAAATCAAGCAATTAAAATTTTGAAGTCAAAATTACATTTAAGGTGCTTTTTAAAACGATTTAATTTATAACGGAGTAAAAAAAATTATACATATACTCGATCAAATTACATTTTTTCTAAAGAAAAAAAAACAAATTACATCGTATAAAATTATAACAAATTGAGATTTTGGTATGATTTGATTGGATGTGTCAAATCATATAAATTAATCTCATTTTAAAAAATCATTATAACATGATTTAATTAAATAAATATTTAAAAAAGTTTTACATTATCGTTACATAAAAATTAATCTTAAAAAAATGGTTGTTATAAAGTACTAATGATATCGAATATGTGGAGTTTCCATCGAATATTGATGTAAAATAAACATCTTCAATAATCGAATTGATAACAATGAATATAACATACAATTAGAGTGTAAAATAATATCTTATAAGGAAAACTAATTAGTGTGTAAAATTTACATTGTCATTCAATATCAATAATTTTTTTAGAGGAATATCAATCATGATGTATTTCGTCAAATTACTTTAATACACTCTACTTTAATGGTATAATAAAGTAACATTATCCCATGAGCATAACTCAGTTGATAGGGATATGTATTGTTATATGCAGGAGCCAGAGTTCGAATCCCAGACACCCCACTTATTCACCTTGAAAAAAGTGAATTCTAGTCACTAAGCTACTTGATAAAAAAATAAATTACATAACATCGATAGATAATTGATATATTTTTCTTCGTTACAAGATAATTGATATTTGGGGGAGTAGGAGTAGGAGTGGGGAGTTGGTTTGATGACAACATTCGAAGGGTGGTAGGAGATGGTAGGCACACTTTGTTCTGGTATGATATCTGAGTGGGGGAAATTCCGTTGAGGAATAAATTCCCTCGCCTATTTGACCTGGCCATGAACTAGGAGGCATCAGTGGAGGAGATGTCGAGGCTAGGGTGGTAGGTTGATGGTGGGGTGTGGGTGTGGAGGCGTCGTCTGTTGGCGTGGAGGAGGAGAGTGTGAGGGAGTGCTCCGTTTTATTGCATAACATTGTTTTGCAGGACCAAATTCATGACACTTTGAAATGGTTGCTCGACCCTCTTCACGATTACTCGGTGCGAGGTGCCTACCGCTTTTTTACAGCAACGGATGAAGCAGTGGTTAGGAATCTTAATGTTGATGTTTGACATAATAATATTCCTTCAAAGGTTTCCTTGTTCGCGTGGCGTCTCCTTCGCAACAGATTACCGACAAGAGACAATTTGGCTCGCAGGAGTATTCTTCCAAATACTGACATAGCGTGTGTAGCTAACTGTGGGACATCTGAAACGACACATCACCTATTCCTAGGGTGTGCGATATCTGACAATGTTTGGCATTATGTTCAGATATGGCTTGTATCGATTTTGTTGCTTCCAATACTATTAGTCATCACTTTGTTCAGTTTTCGTATATGGCGGGCATGCCAAGATCTTCTTACATTTTTTTCAAGGTTATATGGCTTGTCTGTGTTTGAGTTCTATGGAAGGAACAAAATAATCATATTTTTAAAAATACGGCTTCTGACCATCAACTCTTATTGAGAAGGTTAAGCTCAATTCTTTTTTATGGTTAAATCAAATCAGGTGACATTCATATATAGTTTTCATGAATGGTGGGAACACCCCCTATTGTATATGAGTGTCCACTTGTAATTTTTTATGTTTTGGTTCTTGTTGGTGCCTCTAGTTTCTCGGCATCACTGACTTTGTAAATTGGTTCAGGGCTATCATGTTTGCACACCTTGTGCGGGGTGATTCACCTTTTTATTAATGCATACATTTTGGCTTGTTCAAAAAAAAAAAAGATAATTGATATTTATTAAGTATAAAACTGATTTACATCGACAAAACATATCTATAAAATTAAAAAAAAATATTAAATAAAATATAGGAAAATTCTATGATTGGATACTACAACCAGATGTAAAATTAATTCAAAATTTAAATCTACCTTAAAATAAATAAATTTATAAAAGAATAGTATGACAATGGATTTTCTTAAAAAAAAATGAAGAAGATGACAGTGGATCTTTGTAAGTACCAACAAATCTGCATTCTGCACCATTTAGAGTGTTGTTCACCCATAAAAATCATGATGTATTTAACTAATATTAAAAGTATTTTTTTTTTATAGAATGAGGCCAAAAGGAGTATCGACAAAACTGCACCGTTTAGAATGTTTAATGATATGGAAAACGAAAGAACACGTGGGGACACGACGAGTATGGAAAGCCTTGCGATTTCATTAAGCAAAAAGAACAAGATGTGAACGCTACTCTCAAGTTTGGGGAGTGTTCATGATGAATTCATCCCAGTGTAAATGTAAATCTCAAAAATCAAATTTAAAAATTCAAGTATTGAACATATCGAAAACTAAAGAAATTAAATAAATAATTTATTTTTTTATAAATTTGAGTCATGTTGAGTTTAATTTATTTACATTATCAACATAAGCGGATCCAAGACTAACTTTTAAGTAGAAAGCATGTTGCCTGCGATGTGAGTGCCTTTTGCCCTGTCACTCAACACTAGTGATGCAGGGGTGACCCGCGATACGAGGGAGACAATGGCAAACACCTTGTATGATGGTTGTATGTCGCGACGCGGGGCTCCTATCTAGCGACGCGAGATATGCAGTGATTGAATTCGTCTTATTTCTCCACTCTTTGGTCCATTTCCTCTCACCAGAACGTCTATAACGACTATGCCCTAAAAAATAAGTGATTAACTTGTAAAAAGCATAGCAAGCTTACAAAGTTGTATGCTTCGGGTGGACTTTCATGGTTTCAAGGTTACTTTCCTTATTTTGTTCTTTTATGACTTTTTAATGATTTCTTTACAAAACTCGACCAAAACACACAAAAAATACCTACTTCAATTCTAAAATGACTCTAAAAGTGGACTAAAAATCCTATATGATTTACTGTCATCACACCCCCACATTGGAAATTTTGCTTATCTTCAGAAAAACTTACTTGTAAACTAAAATTCACAGAAAAATAACACTCATCCTTGAAGGATAAAAATGCCATAAAAGAATTTTACTTCTTAAAACGATGTAGCTACCGGTGCCTTTTTCATCTTTCTTCTCATAATAGCATGGTTCTTCATACTTCAATTCAATTGGTCCAAAGGAAGTATCACCGTGATGACATTAAACCACAATCTTTTTCTCCCGAAACGTACTTCATAAACATTTAATCAAGGTATTCTCTTCATTCGACATGCACATGACATTTGACCATAAAACTTAAGAGTATTCTAAATACGAACAAAGTACATACAATACACACAATACTAGAGAGCTTTCATGAGTTATAACTTGACTTAAGTTATAAGGGTGGATAATTTGAAAAATAATGTTAAATTGGAGTTAGGTTTTTACAACTTTTTTTTTTATCTATTCAGCATTTCCACAGTTACCAAGAATATTTGCCTTAATCTATTTAGAATGGTACAAAGAGAACATAAATTTTTATAAAGGAACCTTTTTTTTTAAAAAATAAAATAAAATTGTGGTCTTTTTCCTTCATTTTTTTTCTTCCCGTTTTTGAGAGACTTATTTTGACGATGTCTCTTGGTTCTCTTGTACCCTACCCTGACTTAGAATATTGCTAACTCCAAAAACAACCCAAACTTAATTTCAAACCTAAGAAAAACAGTATCAAAATAATTCTAAAGGTCTAAACCAGCTTATATTGTGGTTTGTCTCTGAAAGAAAATTGACTCAATATGCGTATGTACAACCAATAAGCATGTAAAGAATAAGCTTAAATTCATGAAATGAACACATGGATGCAATCATTCCTCCATAAAGGAAATAGACAATGAAAGTAAGAAGGGCATTTGTATATTTGGCTCAATGATCTCATCGATCATGATTTAGTGAAGATTGTGCTCGCTAGTATGTGGTCCTTCCATCTTCATTCCTTTTCATTTTTGAGCAATGTTTTTTCCTATATCTCCCAGAGGTACGTTGTTCGTTGATAAGTGCATCATACACATAGAGTGGGTATTCCTTGAGGCAACAGAGGACTTGACTATGGTGAATAGGTGGTCATGGGGAGGGATGGTCTTGGCTCACCTGTATCATTATCTGCATGAGTCCACCCTAACGGGAACGAGGACGATGGGTGGCAATGTGATCCTCCTAACGGTACTAATTTACTTGTGTTTATTTATTACATTTCTGATGGTAATAAATTATAATTGTGTTTGTTTATTTATTAAATTTCTGATTGTAATAAATTATAATTGTGTTTGTTTTTTTGCAAGAATGGATTTTGGAGCATTTACTAGATCCTTACAAAGGAAGCCTAATGCACTATGGGCCCCATAAATGTCATGCGCCGACAAATGACTTCCTACTAGTGGGCCTTCTAGTGTGCGAATGTATTGGTTGACTCTTGATCGTTTAGAGGTCGATGATGTCGTCTGGAAGTTGTACGAAGATCGTAGTGAGGTCCATCCATTTGAGGAGATCTACTATTATTCTGGATGGGTGCTCTCCGGAAAGTGGAGGGTGCACTGACACTTTCCTGAGTGGGTTAAAAGGAATTACGAGTTTGTGCAAAACAACCCTAGAGATCCAGCATCTCTGCAGGATATTCCTCTAGACCGGGTTGTACATGCTTTCCTAGACTTCCGTGTGCATGTCATTTCTTAGGATCAGTGGGCCAGGTGGCAGATGATTCGTGGGAGTACACACCTGGATATGTGGTATGGTATGACCGATTATCTCACCCAAAGATTTTGCCACCTGTTGATGGATCTCCTCCTAGGCTAGCGAATCAAGAGTAGATTATTTCGCAGGAGCATGTCATAGATATGCCAGACTCATTGGAGATTATTATGTACTGTGTTTACATTGCAGATGAGGTGTTGGCCCATGATTTAACAAGGGAGGAGCTGCTGGAGACCTTGAGACAAATTAGTAGTATAGGAAAGCCAACCTTATCAACAAGACATGGAGGCAGATGCTCAGAGGTGGTCGTTGATTAGTTTTATTTCTTTTTAGGACTTTTGGACTTGGATGTAACCTTATAACATTTTTGTACTTATGCATTTGGCTTAAATATGTAAAATGTCCCTGTAAGGTAGCGCGTTTTTGGTTTTAGTCCCTGTATCTTTTTTTGTTCTAAAACTACCCCTGTAAGTTGTTAAATTTTTGGTTTTGGTCCATGGCGTTAACTTCTGTTAAAAAAAACGTTGGCAAACGAAGGCCTACGTGGCGAAAGCTGAGATGACGTTAGTGGCTTACGTGGATTGATAGAATGATAAGTGAGTAGTTTGAGGGACCAAAACCAAAAACGCAAATGTTCATAGGGATGAAATTGAAAAAACTTAAACATTCAATTTTGTTTTCAAATTTCAAATTTTGATGTTTACGTTTTTTCAATTTTGTCCCTATGAACATTTGAGTTTTTGGTTTTCGTCCCTCAAAATACTCACTTATCATTCTATCAGTCCACGTAAGCCACTAATGTCATCTCAGCCTTCCCCACGTAGGCCTCCGTTTGCCAGCAATGTTTTTTTTAACAGAAGTTAACGTCAAGGACCAAGACCAAAAATTTAACAACTTACAGGGGTTATTTTAGAACAAAAAAAGATACAGAGACTAAAACCAAAAACACGCTAAGTTACAGGAACCTTTTACATATTTAAGCCTATGCATTTTGACTTAGATCCAATTTAATGACATTTGGTATTTATCTGATTTATTGTGTTATCTTTAATGTGTTGGTTATATAATTTAATTGAATGAATGTATGTTTGATGAGAAAATGATCGAAAGAATGTATGTTTGAATGTATACAAGAAAAACGTATGTTTGTGAAATTGACTCAGTCCATGCCTCTTCCTTCGGGGTGCAACTATCATTGGGCCAGCTACAGTTAACCACAGTTGGGAAAACAATAGTTAACCGAAATTGAGGACTAATTTGTGTGGATTTTGGTCCACCGATAGTTTTTGTTGTCCACAATCTACACAAATTTCTATAAATAGGCAATGGTTGTTGTTTCTCATTTCATTTTCCGTAAACACAACATACTACTACAAAAAAATTTCAGGCGGATCTAAACACAATGTTCGTTATAAGATGTGTGGTGGTGGACGAAAGGTGTCCCAACATCATTGTTCTAAGCACCTTCCTTTTCATCACCACTAATCTTAAAAACTCAACAAATTAAAGAACCGTGAAAAAGTAATTTGCTAGATCTGAACACAAAGAGGTTGGTATGAACTAGATTTTGTTGGTCTGTCATTACTAATATAGAAATATGTCAGTTGGCAGACTAACAAGATCTAACTCAAAAACTCTATCTTCGAAAATCTTTATCATGCATGGTTAGATTGTTTGATTTGTATAAGTTTGAGAGTTAAGGTGTTTTTTGAGAAGCCAAAGCATAACAATAGTTAGCTTTAGTTGAGCCAACTACAGTTAACTACCGCTGTACCAACGTTAGTTAACTACCGCTGGATAGACCGAACGGCAATTAACTAGCGTTAGGGGTAATTGCATCATTTCACTGTGTTTTTGAGCAAAATCAATCGTGAGAAAAGCAACTTTCTTTGGATTGAAGAGGTTCCAAGCCCAATTAAATCTAAGTATTTTAAAGATATTCTGAATTAATAAAATTCTAGTTTTTTTTAAAAAAAAAAATCAAAATCAAAATAATTTCAATTAATTTTTTTTTAAAAATATTGTTCATAATTTATATATATTAGTGCAATAAAAAAATGGATAGACAGACACCGAGCGTCCGTCTAAACATTAGTAGTAGTAGTAATAATAAAAAAAAAATAATATCAATAATAATAATAATAATAATAATAATAATAATAATAATAATAATAATAAAATTTCTCATTAATATAAAGAGATACATCAAACCCATTTCATTATTTAAAACATGCATGTAACTTCATATTCATTCACTGCTGCGTATATAAATTGAACTTTGATCCCAACTTTTACATTTTCAAATATGAAACTAAAATTTTCAAGAAATGAAACTTAATTAGCAACCCATTACTTTGTTGGCTTTATTAGTCTTCTCCACCACAGTTCCATCATTACCAGCAAGTGCTCTATACTTATCCCTCCTAGTAAAGCTAGTACACTCATAAGACAAAGTTGAAGCTACCACCCTTTGTATATAATTTGCCACTTCATGACTTGTCTTTCCCGAACCACAAGTCAACTCCTTAGGCAACTTATTCAAGAATGTAACTTCATAAACAGGACTAGGGTTCATGAAGAAGTAAAAAGGATCCATTCCTTTCCACCCTCTAGCTGTGGTTCCATGAAACATACTCATTCTATTAACCATAGCCACCGGTACAAGCTCATCGGTTAACTCGGCAAACAAAGCCGAAAACCTAAGAAGAAAAGGTTCTCTACAAGTTGTTCCTTCAGGGCATATAGCCAAGTCACCTTCTTGCAAGAGTTTCTTGATCATGGCAGCATCCGTGGCACGATCACGGCTAAGCCTAACCGTTTTAATCGGCGAGATGATCTCCGAGAGGCGGGAAACGGAGTAGGTAACGGCAGGAATAGCGCGGCCGAGGGCGGTGGAGAGGAAAATAGGGTCAAGTAGGGTTCTATGGGAGCAAATGAAGAGAACTCCAGATTGGTGATTGGTTTTGGATGTTTCAACTGGAGGTGGTGGTGTACCCTTAACAATGACACGGACACCAAGTGCTTTGAAGGCACAATAGACCATTTTCATTGGTAGGAGTGATCCTGCAGCTATTCTTAAACATGCTAAAGGGAACCCTATAGGGATCCATAGAATTATGAGTAAAGCCATTAAAGGTGTTGGTTTTTGTACTAGCCTTCCATCATGGAAGATTATGGGTTTTGGAAGTTTGTCACTTGTCACTGTTGTTACCTTTGGCTTTGCTGGTACTATGTAACCCTCCTGCATGAGTAAACAAATTAAACTAATTAGCCACAAGTCCACAACTATGTATATTTTTGATTTGATGTGCTTAGTTTTTAACTATATCTTTGGAATATACTTTCTCCCTTAGTTCCTTTTTTATTTGGCGTCTACAATGAACACCAAAAATATTGTTATATTTGATGAGACAATTTGTTTTTTCCTACAATACCATTGAATATTTTCTTTTAGGTAGACTATTTATTTTCTTACTAAATTTATTTTTATCTTTACGATAAATATGTAAGGACGCTTTTGACAAATCAATAGTTAATATTGCATTAAGTTTGAAAAAGAAAACTGAATAGAAACAATTTTTCTAAAAAGGGAAAATTAAAAAGGTACAGGTAGGGAAAATAGTGTGATAAAATATACACGAAAAAATATTTAATTAGTGACAAAAATTAGAAACGAAAAAACATAAATTATATGTCTTCTAACATAGTTATTAAAAAGAGTGGCAAAAATTAGAAACAAATTTCATCTTTAATCCATATTTTTTCAATTTTTTTTGAAGAAACTAAATTAACTCACCTAAATTGGCATCAAAGAGAATACCTGAGTTGTTTTAAATTAATAATAAATAAGGTTTTGGCCTAGTTCCCTTTGTTCCCTTTTTATTTTGAATATATTTAGATGGTGCTCTTTGCATCATCAATTGTAAAAAAAAAAATATATTTACTAAGAAAGAACAATCCAATCATGGAACCAAAAGGATGATTTTATTGATTTAGTAAAAAAAAAAAGAAATAACTTGATTAATATTACCTTGCACAAAGCCATGAAGGGAGCATCAGTAACTCTATCACCAAGTCCAATATCAGGCTTTTCATCACCAAAAGTTTTCTTAAGAACTTGAGCTTTCTTATCTCCAACAAGTATTCCAGGTTTACAAATCAATCCAGTAGCTCTTCCCTTATAACTAGCAATTTCAGTTCCCAAAACCATATCAGCCCCCAAAAATTCCTTCAAAAAAGGTTCAACCATGATCCTTGGATTCGCGGTGAGAACACAACGTTTCCCACACGACGAAAACACGCGCCATGTCTCAGGGTGAAGGTCAGATGAATAGAATTTTGGAAGAACTGCTCTTGCTACTGATTCTATGCTTGAAAGTTTCATTCCTGCCATCGACGCGAAGACAAGGACTTGAATTCCGGCTGATTCGGAGATGAAGTAGTAGAGAATCGCGGCGATTGGGGATGCTAGGAGATAGATGAGAAGTCTAAGAACACCACCAACTTCAAAGGCTATAAGAGCAAAATATGGAAAGGAACTACGACCTATGAGTAAAGTTCCATCCATGTCTGCTACTACTGTGTGCTTTTCTCTACCAATTGAGGTGCATTTGTTCACTGTTGGAAAGGTTGAAGATGCCATGGTGATGATGGTGATTTCTTCTTGTAACAAAGATACACACTTTGTTTTTACAAGAAGAGGGGTGCATGTTTTTGAGTGAAGTTGTTGTGTTTATATATACATACACATGCAAGAAGAATTGTGTAGGTGGAATATATTTTTGTTTATTTCTTTTTCATTGAAATTAAATAGGTATAAATAAGACGTAATTTAAAAAAAAAAGTTATTTTGATACATCCAAGTTTGAGATATCTCCGCGACAGTTACCGAAGCAACTATGTTTTGTTTTCGAGTGAACGTCCTATTTTTTTGAACGGCAAAATTTATTAATAACTAAACCTTGAACATATAACGATAAAACATAAATAACAAAGCAAAATGTGTTGTATATAGATGGAATTTCAAAAAATAAATGTATACACCGTACATCTTAAACACCAATAAAAAACAAACCTCCGAAACTAAATCAACATCAACACCAAACTACACTTCTACAAATTAAACATACCCTATAGAAGTTGAGCCAATGATTATTATTTTTTTGACGGAAAGTTGAGCCAACTATACAGACTAATCACTTGAACTAGATAGGACCACAATAAATATCAAAATTCTCATTCAAAAGATTTAATTTCAAAATTGAATTCAAAACCAAAAACTTTCATTAAATTGCAACTCTTGCTATCTCATCGTAGTATTTTAGGATACATTGGGTGTATTTGACATTGACCCAATGAGAGATCGTGACTGCAATTTTTTGTAGTTAGGTGTCTCTTGCATTCACATTGTAAACTTGTATAATCATTATGGCACATTGGCACGGATTAAACCGAACTTTTTAAAAAAAAAACATGTTTTAAAATTTTAAATACTCTCTTATAAGTGAGTCGTCCGATTACTTATCAGACAACTTGAATTACGAATCGTGCAATGGAAAAGATTGTCAATCGCAAAGAATCTAAATCTTAATTTTAAATTTTGGATATAACCTATAATCATTAAAATATATTTATATAGAGAAATGTTAACATGTATCTTAAAAACACATGTTAAGAAAGTTAAAAGTGGAAATTATGTATCAAAAAAGGTTCAAAAAGTTGGCAATTACTTTTCTCATTAAATATTTTCTATTTGAGAAATTCCTAACATATGCCCTAAGAGCATCTCCAATTGGGATCTTTTACTTAACAAGAACCTCACCCTGTTAAGGACCCCATTGAAAAAAGAAAAAATTGGTACCTATTAGTTGGAGTTGGTGTATCTTTAATAGATAATTTTTATTAAAGTTCATACTAGTGTATTATTATAGGAGTCGTTGCATCCTTAATATATACTTTTCTTAAAAAATTATAAATAAATGATGTGTACATATGAGGTCCATTTAAGGAGTCTTTATTAGTTTACTATCATTGTGAATGTTCTAAGAGCACATGCTAAGGATGTTAAAATTGGAAATTAAGTATTGAAAATGGTGCATATGAACTTTTGCTTATAATAATGATCAAATGATGTATTTAGTTCTATCGAAAGATTCGTGCTTCAGTGGAGCTTATTAACCATTTCAAAATAATTGCTTGGTTAAATAAAAGTCAATTCTATGGTGCACATTGCACAATTAACTCATTGTTAAATTTAATAAAATATGGTGCAAAATGATTATATGCTTGTGCATGTTAGACAAAGCGATAAATAAGAGGTAATTTGAAGAAGAAAAAAAAATAATGTTTTTGCTAAAAAAAATATTTAGACATATCAAGTTTGTGACCATTACTCTCTAAAAAAAATTTGTCACCAAAATTCGCATCTGTCTTTTTTTTATAGGAGTAGTTTAAAAAAACCACTAATACTAAGAAAAGTTGTTGAGTAATAATGTTTTCTCAAATGTGTGTGACCATTACTAGATTCTCCTAAATTAAAAATAGGGTTAAATATGTTTTTGGTCCCTATAAATATAACAACTTTTTGTTTTAATCCCTCAAAAATTTTCTTTCAACTTTTAGTCCTTGTAAAATTTTCAATCACTACTTATGATCCCTATTTTTAAGTTAATTTGAGTATTTTTTTTAAATGAAATTGTGCAGAAATGTATAGAATATTGTGAAAATATTTCCCAAAAAAAAATTAGAATTTTTTAACAAAACATAAATATAATATGAATTTTTAACCATAAAAAATATAAAAATTCATATTAAATTCATGTTTTGTTAAAAAAATTTAATTTTTTTTGGGAGAGATTCTTATAATATTATGAATTTTTGTGCAAAATTTTATTCAAAAATATGAATTCTAAATATGAGTTTACTTTAAAGGAGAGGCCAAAAGTGAAGATGGAAAATTTTTTAGGGACTAAAAGTTGAAGAAATTTTTTAGAGGGACTAAAACAAAAAATTTGTATATTTATAGGGACCAAAAACATATTTAACCCTTAAAAATATAATTAATGTTAACTTTTCATATATCAAGAGAAATTGGTACATCGTATTAATAAAGATGATATTTAGAAAAAGAGTAATCAATACATTTAGAAATTTGTATATAATCTTATAATTAGAGACAAAACTTTTTTTAAACTACTCCTTACATAATGAAAGATTGTGACCACCGTCCTCGTGAGCTTAACTCAGTTAATAAGGACAGTGCATAATATATGCAAGGTCTATAGTTCAAACCCCAACATCGGCAACAAAAAGATTGTAACCACCAAAAGTATTTTTGGTAGTTAGATGCCTCTCACTCTCACGTAGGCTGCGTTTGCTTTACCGGTGAAACAGGAACATAGTACATTCTTTAAAGTTGTCTAATCATTACGACACAGATTAAACTGTACGACGATAAATTACTAACCATGTGAATAGAGGAGGATATTGTCCATAGCAGAGAATTAGACCCTAATTTTGAATTTTGTTCAACTAGGTTTTTTTATCATGTAAAATTAATGTAATTATTTCATTTTGTTATTTTTTTTTATCTTAAACGACGTGGTAATCCATTGAAATTAAAATCACACACAACTGTAAGGTCTCAGATTCTTACCTAAGTCACGACGTCCGACCTTACAATTTTGACATTTGTCAGTTGAGTTTGGACTTCTAAACTCTCATTCTTTTATTATATTTGTTTCAATATTTTTTTTTAGGAAATATATTTGTCTCAATCTTAACTAATTATTGTCTCATTCTTTATTTTAAGCCTCTAATTTTGACATGGGAAAACACGTTTGATGTACAAAACAAATTTGGGTTTGGTATAAGTGAACGATGACATTAATGAATGGTGGCTCGGTGATTTCCAAAAGGAATTGACATATACATACCCTACGATATAACCGATGCTGTTTGTTGTGTTTTCAGAAAATGTGCTCAATTTTGCTCAAGCTTTAGTATTATCCGTCACAATTTGTCTTCCCATGTATGTATGTACTTCTAAGATCTTGGTTATTATTGTACTATTTATTTCTTGTGCTATGTTATTATTTTTACACAGAATGAGACAAAATTCTGCAACAATTGTGGGTGGTTAAAAGATATAATAAAATGTTATTTTATTATATTTTATTAATCATCAATTGTACGTAACAAATCAAGTACTCTATCAAAAGAGACCAAATTCTTATATCAACTGAATGTGTTAAAAAATAGAAAAAATGAAGGGTTTGAATTGTGTTGACAATTTTTAAACTTTTTTTATTGAAAGTTCTTTATCAACAAAGTTTTCTATTTTTTAGAGAAAACATTGAATTAAAATGTCAATGAAGAAATAGTTGTGTTATTTGAATAATCATTTGTATCACAACTTTTAGGATAACCATAAATTTACAAAGAAAATGAGGTATCGACACAAAAATCAAATCAATAGAGAGAGAAAGTAAAAACATAGTTTTAAAACCGGATCGGTGATCGACTCGGCATGGGTACCGAGTCATTGGGTCATTGGTTGAACCATTGAGTCTTTGGTCGAATTGCATGAATAAGTCGGATTAAATCGGATGGTTCGGTTATATGACTCGGTCTATATAAAAAAATTCTTTGCGTTAAATTAGACTAAACCAAATGCCTTTAAACTCAAAAAAAATTATATGTTTTTTTTATACTTAATAGAAGCACATTTTTATAACATAAATAGAAACTACTTTATAGATGTCCCTTGAATTTAGCTGCATATATATATTTTTTTATGAGATATAGTAAATATTCAATTAAATATTAATAAATAATTCAATGTCAAGTACAACCCAAAAAAAAAAAAAAAATTGTGCTGAAAAAATAATAATAAACAAGCAAAAAAATGTTTACTAAAATATCTAAGATGCAAAGTGATGATATTTAAATGAGTAAATAGACAATTACCCTCCTGAAATTGTAAGTTTCGTCAATTACCCTCTTGAAATTAACAAAACATTAATTACCCCCCTGAAATTGCACAACGTTAATCACTTTACCCCATTTGTCAAATTCTTCTGTTAGCCAACATGACGTCTTGCAAATACCCCCTTGAAGATTTGCACTTATGTGCAAAATGCCCCTTAAACTTGAAAATTTATAAAAGTGTGCTCTGTTGTTATATATACATTATAAGAAGCAAATCAGAAACAAAAGATGTCTAAAGCACAGTGGTTAAGTGATTGCACTGCAACCAATGTGTTGCAGGTTTAACACCTAACGCGACCATTTTTTGGTAAAATTAAGGCTAAAATGCACTTCTAACCTCCCAAGTTTCACAAACTTGTGATTTTTGCCCCCTAAGTTTGAAAATCGCATTTTTGACCCCTCAAGTTTCACCCCTTTTGTGATGTGGGGGGCTAAAAAATAAACAACTATGATTTTGTGAATTTGGTTTTAGACGGTGAAGATTATATTTTTAAAATTTTTTGTGAAGGAATGTTTTGTAATTTTAAAATAATATTAATTATTTTAAATCAATATGGATTAAAAAAATCATAGGTGTCATTTATTTTAGTTCAAAAATGCGCCACATCAGCTTTGACAGAGTCAAAATCAAGGGGGACCAGAGTTTTGCAAAGGGGTGAAACTTACTTGGGGGCCAAAATCGTAAAATTGTGAAACTTG
>Ga0228710_1007549_pt1 | contig 15989 bp, 9 predicted proteins | sample MedpolnodulmetaG_FD_177995 | JGI IMG/M metagenome (GOLD analysis project Ga0228710, IMG submission 177995) | Root nodule microbial communities from Medicago polymorpha collected in Santa Monica, California, United States - pink nodules | ecosystem: Host-associated > Plants > Roots > Nodule... | reverse complement strand
GGGGGGGGGTAATGAGGAAATCATGCATATAAAATTATAGAATCACTGTGGTTGCATATATGTATTTATGGCCTAGTTAAATGTGTAATTAGTCAAAGATCAACATCCTAGAATAATGCATGATTGATATTGTATCTGGTGTATATAATGTCACTCTGAAGTAATAGAAAGATCATCTTTTCCTTTGTCAATTCTCATTAGAATACGTTTATGATTAATTTAGTTTTTCTCTCAGATATGCAAAGTGCCATTTGATTAGTCAATTTAGTTTTTCTCTCAGATATGCAAAGTGCCATTTGATTAGTCAATCTGAATAAGATAAATAAGTGTAATTTAGGGCTAATTTATCAACATTTTGTATGATTGAGATAAAATTGATGATAATTTGCAAATAAGTGTAATTTAGGGCTAATTTATCAACATTTTTTATGATTGAGATCAAATTGATGATAATTTGCAATTGAGACATGAAACTAATGCAACAAAATATTTGGAAAAAGTTTTCTTAAACGAAGTTTTTTTCTAGAAGTTTTCTTTTTAAGAGGGCTTTTTATTTTATAGTTTTCCATGAGTTTTCTAAGTGCCATTTTATTTTATAGTTTTCCATCAAATATGAGCGTTTTTCGGAAAAGTTTTTTATTATATTCAATGTGTGTCGAATACATTTCTGTACCTAGCTGAGATTCATACATTGGCTCGCCATTTTGTGAAAGTTTAGCCTCCTTCGCTAGACTCAATCTCTGATGATAATTTTAGTCGGAAAAAAATGTAAACAATTAACCATTGATTCGTCTAGGGTCAAAATTGCAACGATCTTTCAACGGTTATGGTTTATCTCTCAATTAACCAAAGTTACCCAATTAGTGCTATGTTATTTTTTTTAACAATTTGCTCAGATGTTGGTGTAACATGCCCAAATTGTAATTGAATAAAATTCATTAAAGAAATATCCTTTGTAGATTCCACTAGTCATTGAGATTTAAAGAGTATTGAAAAAAGAGTATCCTTGAGAGCATTTCACAATATTATTGATAATGCAAATTAAAAGAGAAAGAATACTTGCTTTCACAAACTTAACAAGACTAGAATAAATCAGTATACTGTATATGGTGACCATATTTAAATATGACCATATATATGATGGCCATATTTAAAGTGAACCACTTTTAACATGACTACTACCGTATCTGGTTAATGTAAACTGAAAACATTACTATCTTACCCCTATCTAACTCTCTCCCTCTCTTATTCTCTTGCTCTTATATTTTGGTACCAACTCCTCTTTCTTTTGAAGTCCCTGCACTTTATAAGATTCAAATATCGTGTGCCTTGCTAACTCTGGGTAAATCTCATCATTGGGCAATGAAGGCCCTCACAGTGGTGGCAGTGGCACTAAAGTCAATCTTATGTCTGGTCTTTGATGTGGTCGGGGACGTGCGAAATACTTGAGTTGCTGGAAGCTTATAGCTTAGATCTCTAGAATAGTATAAGGGTGTTGCTGAGGCAAAAGGAAGGTACATAAAGCCTACCAACATAGATTGACAAATCAAACAAAATCAACAAAAAAACTGAAGAGACAGCCAACAACATTGGGAATTCTGCTCTTTACCCAACAGAAAATGCTTGCTCTCAACTGAAATTTTGAAACTGCCCCTGCGCGAGTTAACTCACACTAGTTATGTTGTCTGCGTGACTTAAGTCACGCTGCGTGAGTTAAGTCACGTTTTCCAACTTCTCAAAACACGGAATTTTCCCATCCAAGTGCGATTTTCACCATTCTTGCGCCATTCAAAGCCAATTTCTCCCACAATATCAAGTAAGTAATGATTATCCTACTTCATTGCATTTTTTTGGTTGAAATTTTAGATTTTTTTAAGAAATTTAACATTTTTAGGTTTTTATAAATTTATCTTGCATGTTAGTTTTGATGATTGTTAGTGATGAATTAAGTTAGTAATTGTATTTTAGATGTTGTTTAGAGTGAAATGTGGTAGTTTTAGGTATTTGAAATTATTTGATTTTAAGTTGATTGAAAGTTGCACTCTAGGTATTTGATAAAATGTCTGAATAATATTTTTTTGTTTTTTGGATTGTTAATGATGAAATTAGTTAGAAATATGTTTGTTAATGTTGATTATAGTTAGTTTGATTGCAATGTGGTAATTTACGGATTGAAATGACACTGTCGAAATATAACTGTTGTTGTTGAATGGTTAGAAATGTGGTTGAATTGTCTGTATGAAAATGTCTCATTGATTTTTTTATTGTTGAAATGTTGTACAGATATGTCCCAGAGGAATACGTCTCAGAGGCCTGACAAACTTAGGATACGGAGGCAGCAGAATTCTACTAGTAGTGCACGGAGGGAGAAGCAAGCAGTACACCCTCCTTTGGCTGGTCGAGGGAGAAGGGGGGGCACAAGACTTGCTGGGGTTGATGCTACGGGAGCCTCATCGTCACAGACGGGTCAATCTCAGATGGTGGACCCGACACAGTATCAACATGAGCAACATCAGAGTTATCAGGAGGAGGCATATCAACCTCAATATCAGGTGGGGTATCAGCCTCAGTATCACGAGGGGTATGAGCCACAGTATCAGGAGGCGTACCAGTATGAGCAACCTCCTCAGCAGCAGTATGAGCAGCATCCTCGGCAGCAGGCTGAGCCTGGTATGGAGGATGGGGGCTTTCCAGGGGGGCCTTATGAGTTGTCTCTTTTACCAAACTTCGGTAAACACGTGGCATACAAACTTTGGAACGATAAAGTAGTAAGTATAATTGCTTTATTTAATTTAATGATATTTTACTATTTATTTTACTAATTATTTTTACTTAGAATACTTCATGTTTATTTTACGTATTATTTTTTTAACAGTGTTTGTTAGAATACGTGACATTTATTTTTTACTTAGAATATTTCATGTTTATTTTACGTATTATTTTTTTAACCGTGTTTGTTAGAATATGTGACATTTATTTTTTACTTAGAATATTTCATGTTTATTTTACGTATTATTTTTTTTAACGGTGTTTGTTAGAATACGTGACATTTATTTTTTACTTAGAATATTTCATGTTTATTTTACATATTATTTTTCTAACGGTGCTTGTTAGAATACGTGACATTTATTCATTACCTAGAATATTTCATGTGTATTTTACTTATTTTGTTTTGTATTTCAGTTGCAAGCGGAGCGGAAGGTGACCGGCGTCTCGCACGGGAAGAAACTTAACCTTTCTGCCTTGTCACTTCCGTTGCCGGTAGAAGATAACCGTTGGTTCTGGGACCCGGTGGATGCATCCGGTCTAAGGCCCCTCCTTCTGACTGGGTACGAAAGCATCTCTCACGGGTTAGTTTGTGCTATGGCTGAGAGATGGCACGAGGAGACCAGCAGCTTCCATTTGCCTGTTGGGGAGATGACCATCACACTAGATGATGTGACTTGTCTTCTAGACATCCCCATCGTTGGACGGCTCATTGGGGATGATGATTTAGATCATGACCATGGTGTAGACTTGATGGTGAATCATCTATTGTTTCCGGTGGAGGAAGCGGTGGAGCAGGTGAGTAATAATTCTGGTGCACATGTCACTTACACAGCCCTGAAAGAGCGTTATGAACACCTATTGAATAGGTGTAACCAGTTGCTGGGGGAGGATTTATCAGAGGAGGAGGATGAGATGAGTCGTATTAGGCCCGCCTGTGTTAAGGCATTTTTGTTGCTCTTGCTTGGCTACACCCTTTTTGCCGGCAAAAACAGCAAAACCATTAATCTGTTGTGGATGCTTGCGATTCGGAATTTGGATGAGTTAGGCGAGTGGTCATGGGGCGGGATGGGACTTGCTTTCTTGTATGAGCAGCTTTCTCTTACCTCCAGCTCACATGTTGGCGCCGTTGGTGGTTACATGAGCTTGCTTGTGGTAATATTTTTTTGTCTTATTTTTTTAACTTAATCGTAAATGTATAGTTTTTTGTATCATACTTGTGTGCTGATATAAATTTGTCTCTTTGTGTTTGTAGGGATGGGTTATAGCTCACTTCAGACATGTCGTTCCGAGGAAGAAATATGAAGATTACGAACGGGAGAACCCGTATGTGAGTAGATGGAAACCTAAAAGGGGGTTTGCTGATGCTGATCACTTCAGAGGCTTGATGGATTCGATGGAGCATTGTCATGTCATCTGGAGGCCGTACGAGCACCGACGAGACGTGACGCCTTTTCAGGACGTGTGCTGGTACTCCGGATGGATCATGGCTGGCAAACAAAAGATGGTGCGTCACTTGCCGGAACGGGTTCTGAGGCAGTACGGCTATGTTCAGACTGTTCCCCGACCTCCTACGACGACTGTGCCTCTTGCCCCAGCAGAGGTGGCTACTGCCTTCTTGGAGTTTGTTGTCCATGTCCTTAGCCGGCAGGATAAGGGTGAGCCGGTTCCGGAGGACGAGGGGTGGAAGCATTCAGATGGGTATATGAGATGGTTCTACCGTGTATCCCATCCTCTTATCGTCAACCCTGCTCCCGTTCCTGAGTACGTAGCTCCCAGACCTGTCTACCAGGAGGTTATTGTTGAACAAGAGTGGGCCAAACATTCTCCCAATCCATTGCAGGTCATAAGCAGCATGAGAGCCAGAGTGGAGCATGCAATGGAGATTCCAGAGGTGACTTCAAATCCACTCTTTTTCAGCATTTTGGAGGACCTGCGGTCGGATTATATCGTGTTTGACGAGGTGCCGGTTCCACGGAGGAGGAGTAGCAGTCCGCGCGAGCAGCAGTAGTAGAGTCTTAATTTTTTTATTTTTTTTTTTTTTTTATATTTGTAGTATTTTTATGATATTTTGTCGGATTTGGATGTAATATATTTACATTTGCGCATTTGCGCTTCTTTATGACATTTTAGTTAATTTTCGTTAAAATTGCATTTCTAATTTATGAATGAATGAATGCATGATTTAATGAATGTTTGAATGAACGATGAGTTAACTGACGCTGAGATTAACACTAGCGGGACTTAACTCACGCAGCATGAGTTAAGCAGAATTATAACAATGGTGTGCGCATTGTATAACAGTAGTTTGGATCTTTTTTACTTGGATTTGGTTTGTGTGCAATTTGACTGGGGTTGATGCAGAGGCGAGGAGGAACAAGTCGCAGATGAAGTCGGAAGTGGGTTAGGTCGTTTTAAATGGGAGACGGCGAGGGTTGGAGAAGCAATGGAGGGTGGAGAAGTTGACAGACTACTCAATGGAAGGAACTTTTAAAAAACGATTATTATTTACCTTGCCCACTAAGGGTCCGTTTGGTTCGAGAATTAGGAGGGGAGGGGAGGGATTTTAACGGAGGGGAAGGGAGGGGATTAAAAACGTGTTTGGTTCGCAAGGGAAGGGGAGAGGATTTTAAAATTATTTTACTTTTTTACCCTTAAACTTAATTAAAGAAAAGAAACTACTTGATATTACGATTTCAGAGACCAACCAATGACAAACACACATCTAAGCTGCTTATTTTATCTCAAACTGATTCATATATTTTCCACAACAAGACATGAATCAGTGAATTAACATTGAAAAAAAAATGGATCAACAATCAATAATAAGTTGAATTAAAATAAGATAATAATAATAATAAGGCCGTTGACATCAACAAAGTAGTAGTAGGAGTGGTTTTTAGATGTAACGAATAAGAGTGATAGATAATATAATAATAAAAGTTGTTACAAAAAAAATATAACAAAATAATAACAAGATTGTTACAAAGATAATATAATCTAATAATAATAAAAGTTGTTACAATGTTAATATTTAAATTTGAAATTAATTTAAGGATAATTATAGCAATGCAATTAAATTTTAAAAAAATTTGCTCCCCTCCCCTCCCCTTCTAAAAATTGAACCAAACACTTCAAATTAAAAATCTCCTCTCCCCTCCCCTCCAAAACTCTCGAACCAAAAACGGACTCTAAAGAAAGTTTTATCAACTATCAAGCTTAAACTAAGGAAAAAAAGTACCAATAATCTAATACAAAAAAAAAAAAATGAACAAACCGCTGATAAAGTAAAATTTTGGACTCTATTTCAACCCAGTCTCACAAAATTTTAATACAAAAACATTTAAAGCTGAAGAAACTAATACACAGGTAAATATCAACATCATTTTTCCACTACCATTTTCTTATCTCTGTCTCTTTTGGGCAGGTTAGGGAAAATAGACTATTTTTCTCACTCAATCATTGTGCTATTTTCTTTGCTGAGCAGCTAGTCACTCTACTCTTATCATCTGTTGAACCTCTTCATAAATAAAAGTTTCCTTTAGCTCTCATAACTCATCTTTCGCATTTGTGATGCTACTCTGACTTTCCTTGATGTCAGAACTTCCACTATCATCAGTTTTAGAAGTTGTGGTTGGTTTCTGGAGTTGGAATGGAATCGATGCGTGTTTTTTGAGGAACTTGTAAAAAGCCACGACTGTACGATCCACATCAACAGTAATCTGCATACGTAACGAACCACATACATATTAGATCATCTAAGGATAAAGTTAGGTTAGGTAGAACCGGGATAGAATAGAGAACTCGTGCGGTGTCGTTTAATATTCACTTACAGGGTCAGAACTCTTTTTTCCTGCTGGGTAGAAGAGAAGGGTGGGGAACCCGTCAGACTGCAAAGGGAACAAAACTTGGTGAGCACACATGCATGCACACATGCAAAAGCCATTGCGGCTTCTGATGTAATGCTTAAATGAAAAATCCAAAACTTAACATGAGTTGGGACAAAATGTCACTTTAATTATAATGGGAATAGATCATATTATATGATATGAAAATCTAGTTTATATTGGGTTTTACCTTTGCCCTAGGATGCTCATTTGTTGTTCCATCCATCTTGGCTACTACAATAGATTCAATGCTACGAAGATGTTTTGCGAGCTTGTTGAATGTTGGTTCCAAGGCTTGGCAATGGCCACACCAAGGAGCATAAACCTAATATTATGACAACAATTACTTAACACACAACCGAACAAGCTTCACACAAGAAAATACGACTTGAAACTGGTGGGTAAAAATTATACCTCAAGTAGAACATCCTTCGACTCATCCAAGACAATTTCGTCGAAGTTATTGCCAACAACTATTTTCACATCACCATCATTCTGCCATCGAGTTAGAAAATGGGTTAGAGATGAAAAAGATGGCAAGCAGGATATACACGGAAAATAGAATGACTCACACTTTCAGGAATTGGATCCGATTTGATAAAAGGTTTTAGCTTGTCTGCAAGGAAATCTTCCCCAAATGCCTGAATAAAAACATAAAGACTTGAAATTCTTAGCCACAATCTCTTTTTGCTTAAAGCAGAGAAGAAGACATTCTTACATATTCCATAGCATGATAAAAGAATGAAGAGAGCCTCGGCAGAAAGGGAGAAAAGAGTACCTTAATATTGTCAATGGTCACTTCTCCATCAAGCAAAAATTTTCTGCCATCCTCATTTCCTGTGAATGCAAGTACCTATATTCAAAGTTTCATCTTTTACTTGATTTTCTTGAAATTTAAATTATATGATATGTAAAGAATCTCAAGACTCATCCACAAAAGAAAAGAAAAGGAAAAGGACATGATTACTTTGGGAGTATTTCCAGAAAGACCAAAATAATCTGCAACAGGCTTTCCAACATCTTCATTATCCATTTCCACATGAACAAAGATCAGCTGCAAAGGATCATTGTACAGTAGAAATAAGTCATTGTCGGCAAATCAAGATTCTTTGGGGCAGTATTGTTCAGAAAAATAAGATTCTTCGGGGAAGTGTGGAAACTAAAATTGATTCTTAAATTTTAAATGATGCCTAGGAGTTTTTTTTTTTTTTTTTTTTTACGGACTGATGCATAGGATTATTATGAGAGCAAATTGTACGACAACAGAAATTTATCAAATTTGAAATATCCAAATATTTAGCACAGGCAATATCAAATGCTATATTCTGATGATTTACAAATAAGGATATTGTTGCTAATCGTAGAGTGAGGTGTACAACAAGGGAAATTTTGGTAAAATTCAAAACTATTTCATAAGTCACAACTACTCAGATTCAAAGCAAATTCACAAAGAGATTACATTATATACACTAACAGTGCAAAATGTTTTTAGACATCCATCCATCCATCCAATCAAACCACACCATGATGCCACTTTGTTGTGTTATTCCTAAATATCTCCACAAATAACTAAATGCTATGATATGATTAGATGAATGTGTAAAATATTTACATTAACACTGTATACAAATTAAATTCATTCACAAATCTATATAATTTAAGCTGGTTTCAGATACTTCCTTACAAAAAAACAGCTGGTTTCAGATACTGTTGGTTTGTTAAAAAACTTGAATCTGAATATTTCTCTCTTACTAATAACAAAGTTTGTACAGGTATTTATATGCATGAGGGGAATAATCTAAATAGTACTGAGATCCTATCATGATCCTTAACTGTGGAATCAAATCGAATATCCCTATAAATATTAAAGCTAATAACAGAAAGAGGATAATAAGAAATATGATTACAATCAATAACAATATCTCACCAAAAAGAGAAAAAATTGAACCAGCATTATACCAAATAGTGCATCCATTTTAAGAATATTAAATAACAAAGAGACAGAAAAACAGGAAACAGGAAACTTAATATTAAATTAAAGGCTTAATAGCAGTTTTGACCCCCTAAGTATCAGGAAGTTGCGATTTTGGTCCCCTAACAAAATAAAATACAATTCAGCCCCCTAAGTATTGGTCCCCAACCAATTTTGACAAAGTCAATGCTAACGTGGACGCCACTTGTGCAATTTATTTATTTTATATTTTTTTTAATATTTTTTTAATTAAAAAATAATATTTTATTATTTTTTTAATAATTAAAAAAATAAAAAATAAAAAAATTACACACATGGCGTCCACGTCAGCATTGACTTTGTCAAATTGGCTTTGGGGGTCAAAACTGCAAAAGGGGCAATACTTAGGGGGCTGGATTGTATTTTATTTTGTTAGGGAGCCAAAATCGCAACTTCCTGATATTTAGGGGGCCAAAACTGCTATTAAGCCTAAATTAAAAAGTGGTTAGTTTAAGAACCAACTCTACAATGTACTATCCGTTGAACTCCTTAGGACTTAAAATCTAATAAACCTATAACTAGTTTCAATAAATTCCATGACTACAAACACAAGATTTTAACTTACTCCATTGGATCTGGTTACCAAAAAAAACAGTATTTTTGTCAACAAGTGTAGTCAGCTATATGAAGCAAATGACACAATTATGTTATTTAACCTACTCAGACGCAAACGACACCGCTGGACATATCCATACTAGTTTGGCAAACACTATAATAGGAAAGTACATACAACAATTCATCATGCCAATTGCATGCCTTGCAAGCTAAAATTTGTCTATGCTTACTCTTCCCATTCTATTATCATGATCCACTCAGTCACACTGCACCAGAATTATAATAAACAGGAAAGTTTTCCACTTTATTTGCATTTTTGTGTGAAACAAAGGCAAATACAAATTTGTCTAGAGTCTAGAGAATGAATGCAATGACGAGTATTAAACAGTGGCTTATAAGGAAAATACCTTCCCCTTGAAAAGCTTTGCTGCTTCTTGAAATACTGTGATGAACTTCGCTGTATCATTTGAAGTCACAAACAGCAACAACTGAAAGCCAAGTTTAAAAGACAACAATGTTAGAGGTTTACTAAGATCACATTTTCAAGGAAAGTTTCTTATTTGATTAACAATATAAAACGATAAGAGGTATAACCAATTACCTGTTTCTTGATTGGACTTTCAAAAATTACGGGGGCACTTTCCCTTGTAAAAATGTTGACCAACGGAAGCTTGTTGGATGATACAAAGTTGGCTATTTCCGCTTTTACAAATTGGCCATCTGCAGAGACGATGAAATATATTAAATTAACATTAAAATCCAATTGATGTTTTTCCACTATTCTGGAGAGGGAAGAGAGTGGAACAAGAAAACAAACCAAAATGGTTCAGTTTCTCCTCCTCTTTCTTGAGCAAGACCAAAGCAGGGCGCTTGACATCTGGGTCAATATGGAAAAGCTTAGCCACATTAGGAATCACGGTTTGGTAAAAATTGACGCCATCCTCAAGTTTTGATGCTGCAGCTAGCTCGTCACTTTCAGCACCCTGCACATTATGACAGAAAAAGAAGGCATCAGACTTATCAATCAACCGACACTTTCATAGACTGAATCATCAAACTTCAGATTCATTACTTTAGTCCAGAGAATCAACACCAACACGGCAAATAGTCTCTATATAATGGATTAATTAAAAAGGAAACAAAACCGTGTATCTATTTATTACTATATACGTCAAAACTACTTTTGTACGATTCATATAAAATAGGCATTTAAATCACAAAAAGTGGAATACATTATACTCCTAAATTGCATTTGAAAAAAGATGAGAAACAAGAATCCAAAAACTTACAACTAAGGAGTCAAGGAATCCCAAAACGACTTTAGCCTCAGAAGTCAATATGCTTTCAGCATCATCCAATGTAGTTATGTTGTATACACCAGGTCCTATCTTCTTCTTTATCCATGTCACTATACCATCTCTACATAAAGCAAAATTGCAACTCATAACCGGTTTCAAAATCAATACCTCGCCATTTAAAAGCAAAACTCTGATTATAACCTATATAGCACCGACACTTCAAATTGAAACTGCATGTCCCGTGTCCACCGACACCAGACAAATATAGTTACATTTAATCACTATCATTTTCTCAAATTATTACCGGTATCAGTGTCATGTCGGCGTCATAAATTATAACACTATCATTTATGATCACAATTGAAAAAACGCAAAAGATCAAAACTTGGATTGAAGTAAAGAAATTTACTTAGTTCTTTGGCCATTGTAAGGCTTATGAACTCCATCAATGAAAAAGTAAACAGTAGGAAAACCCTGAACATTATACTCATGAGCCAATTCATTCTCAACCGAAGCATCCACCTTAGCCAAAACAACACCATCTTTCTTCAACTCCGTCGCCGCCGCAGCATACTCCGGAGCCAAAGCTTGACAATGACCACACCACGGAGCATAAAATTCAACCATCACAAATTGGTTGTTCTCAATTACAGTAGTGAAGTTTCGCTCAATCAAAACGACAACATCTTTCTCATCCACTTCAGGTTCCTTGAAGTCTTCGTCGGAGTGTGGATCGTAACCGGAGAAATCGCCGAATTCGTCGCCGTCATCGCCTTCGTCGTCGTCGAAGTTATCGGGATCTGGGAAATCGGCGTGGTCGTGGTTGTGGTGTGTGGTGGTGGTGTCTTCTGGTTCTTCGAGGAAGCTGAGATCTTCATCGTCGTCGTCGTTTTTGTGGTTTTGGGTTTTTTCGGAGAGAGTGAAAGAGAATGAAGAAATGAGAAGAAGAGTGGTGAGGAAGAGGAAAACGACGAGTCGTTTATGGTTTAGCATTGTGATCTGAAATGGAGTTTGGGTTTTGAGTTTTGACCAACAAGTAGTAACTATGTGATGACAGAAGCAGTACTCACTATGTTGATTGCAGATCTGTACTGGTAATAATGTTATAAACATCTTTAAAAAAAAATATATCATCCTCGTGACAATGAACCGAACCAAATAAGTCAAACTTAAGCTCAAAATTAAGTTCATTAAATAAACAAGTTGAACTTAAATTATGTTTGACTCAACTTGTTTGGTTGATGAACCAACTTACTCTCTTGGCCTTGTTATAAGAAGAAAAACTAAAAAACATCAAAATTAATGTGATCCTTAATTAATGTAACTTTTTGAATAGTTTTACAAATATATTCTCATAAAAAATTGAGAAGTATTAAATACATTCACTAAATTTAAAAATACAAACATTAAATAAGGGGTAGAAAAGTCTTTTAAGCAATAATTACATCTTAAAAGTTGTGACATTTTCTTATAAACAGGACCAATTTTTTTTGAAAAATTTCTTATAAACAGAATGAAGTAGTTTATGTTTGTTCATAAGATTATAAAAATGATAAATATCATGTATTTTTTGATAAATATCATGTATGTCATAGATGACATTTAATTATGACATATGTGTTTGTGTTTATCGTTAACACTCCCTTTGTTTTACTTTATACGTATATGGATATAAATGTTAACATATTTATGATTTTAAGAGATTATCTAAAGATATTGTACTTTAAAGAAGGGGACAGTAATTCGGTTATATTATCCTAATAACAACTAGCACATGTACGATCGTTTAATGATTTTAGTTGCGTGATCACTATCATAGGTGGTGAAAATAATTTGAAAAATATAGTGCAGGGCAATTAACCTTAATCGTCTCACAATGATCTCTAATTAAAATCAAGTAACAAAATTGGGGGTTCTCTAGTTGTAAAAAACAGTTTACAAGCAACAAAATTTAATTAATTAAAAGCAACTAATCAAATGGTTTTAGGTGTAATTTGTTGGAATCTATCACAATTATAAAGTATGATTTGTTTGGTAATCCGTAGTCTTGATTGATTATAAAACTAATTGAACAAACAACAATTGGTTGTTTGTGAATACATCAAATTAAGCATCACAATGTTGGACAATCATGGCTGTGAGCAAACGTCACAACACAATCAATATCATTACCAAATTCAATCATTCCTATAAGTAATCACCATATATTATATCAACTTCTATTCGAACTAAATTAAAAAAGCGATAAAATAATTCGAATAATCTCATTTAAATAATAGTATTCCAAATTGGGTTGATGAAGCATCACACAAAATCGAATTCAAACCAAATTTGACATGATTAAACATCGGGATGAATTTGATCATAAGCATGTATGCAGAGACACGAAATCTATAGAAAAGGTCAAAGAGATAAAAAAAAAAATATAAACTAACTTGCATTAGAAATCAAACCCCCCACGCCCTTAAAACATATTGGTTTAGGGTTCTTAAGCTTCCATTACAAGAGAAACTTTATACACAGGGTCTTGTGAAAATGGATGAACAAAAGAGAAGTCTTGGCTGCCTACATCCACCTTATTTAGGCTATGTTTACTAAAACCAGCGGATAACTGATAAGCTGGTTGATAGTTCATAACTGATGACAGATAGTTTATAGCCGATGGGTGATGACATATAATTGATAAGTTAGTTGAAGTGTTTGACAAAATTATCGGTTCAACTAACTGATAAATGTAAAATGACATTCTTAATTCTTAATAAATTTATATCCATTAATATTTAAGTATTTATAATTTCGTAATTTTGATATATCGTTTTTATATTATTCTAAAATCAATTTTTATACTTGAAATTTTTATTTTATATTTATTCCGTGTTTATACCTTATAAAAAATTTAAACATAACAATAAAGTAAAAGATTTCCTCTAAAAAAAAAGTAAAAGATTTACTTCTAAAAAAATATAGTAAGAGATAAAAAAAAAAAATAGACGTGACAATACATAAAAATAAGTAGCATTGAGAACTAGGATTCTAGGGAACGACAAGCAGTGGGTGGTGACAACGACTCCTTAAAGGTTATGTTTGGCATCAACAACAAAAGTTGTGTTCGACATAGACAAAGGAAGCGACTTAGACATCACTTGCTTTCCTCTTGTGCCTTTCCTTTGGGTTGGCACCTTCCTTTGAGCGATTGGACCGACTCCTTGTTTTTGAAGTCCTCTTTGCTTTTCCCGATTGGAAGAACTTTTCTTTTCTAATCCCATGTGGAGGATGAAGACTTCGATGTAAAATCCACCTTTCCAACGAGACAACTCTCCGTCGCTAGTGAATAAGTTTCTCGATCGCCAGGTCAGGCCGAGTTGTAGCATTGATCGTTGAGTGGTCACATAGATGATGTCAACATATATTTTCCTTTTGTTTGGAAACCCTCTATCAACTCCACTATATACAGGGAAAATAAGTTAAACGTAACAAAAGAAATTTAAACCTAACATTTTTTTCTGAGAAAATTTAATCGCGACATAATAAAGTTAATATTAATAATAAAAACAAATCCTTCATTCAACCAACAAAATTGATCTTTCATATGCATACACTTAAAACATACTATTTTATTTTAAACTATAATAAATTATAATGAGTAAAACTGAAATTAGGATAAAATAATGAAGGTAAAATTGGAAGAAATAACGATAAGCTATAAGTTGTAAACTCAAGCGCTATTTGAAATAGCGTCTGAGAAATAAGTTATAAGCTAATGCCAAAAGGACAATCATCAAACATGTCTTTTCTAGTCCTACACACTTATAAGCTATGAGCTATAAGTTATAAGCTTGTTTATTAGTCTTACTAAAAAGACCCTTATAATCATAGAATCTTAACTTAATTAAGATCCAAGTCTAAACAAGATAAGCCCAATGCTAATCAGCCCAATACTGAACAAATGACTCAAAATCCATATTCATATTTACTTCTTCCTTAATTCATTTTTTTCGACCAACAAGACGTTCGAACTTGGTTTCGGGATATACACGAGAGTTTGAGATCTTCTTCTTAGTTTTTCCAAAGAATACTTGTACACTTTATTATGATAATCGCAACTCAAATTATGGCATGAAAAGCGAGCAAGGTTCAACATGCAAATAATTTAGAAAATTAATCAAAGAAATACATTAGAACTCAAATATGACCCAAAGTTTAGAAAAAAGCTAAAAAGATAAAAATTAACACCATAAAGCTTTCAAAAATGTTATAGCACAAAGCTATAAAGTATGTGCCAAAATGCACAAATCAAATTTCCCCACACTTAAGCTTTTGCACTCTAAGTAAAACTCAAGATTAAAGACTCAAGGCAAGATGCAAAATAACAATAACGTCTTATGACATTCCAAACTTCAAGGACAATGTCAATCATGAATAACATCTATAATGAACAATGTAACACCTCCGCTTGGTGGGCATGTAACGCTCGAGGCTGATATGGGCAGGGAGTGGTCCGACTCCTGGCAACTTCTAAGCAAAACCGAATCACATCGGAATGAGATGGATCTTAAAGCCGTGCAGGTATGAGACTGCATGGTTGAAGGAAGACTCATAAGAATTGTTTGGTACTATCTATATCAACAAGATGTATCTTCTTTTCGGTAGCCCGTTCCATAAGAACTCCACAATTAAGCGTGTTTGACATGGAATAATCTTTGGATGGGTGACCTTCTTAAAAGTTTACCGGAAAACTTGCGACTGAGGACAAAACACGTTGAAAAGACTCGTGTTGGTTTGTGAAGTCAGTCGGCAATCCTGAAAGCAATCTGGGATGTTACAAACAATGGAACTATTTGACTAAATAAGTGCATACAAAATTATAGAATCTTCACAATACATACATATATATACACACACGCACATGTATGTATGCATGTATAAAGTGCACTGAATAACTCATGTGAAGTTTGTAAAGTGTATAGGATTAGTGTTTACACTTGAAGCACATCATCAAAGCTAGTACTGCCATTGGCTTGACAAGCCTCTAACGTCCACACATGATTGAGAACATCCACACATTGAAGCACATACATGTACGGTGTGTTTGGTTCGGAAGAGAAGTTGGAAAGAGAGAAATAGGTAAGAGAGAGTTTGTGAAGAGAGAAAAGGATGAGAAATAGAGAAGATTTGATGTATTGTTTGGTATAAGAGAAAGAAGAGAGAAATAGAAGAGAAAGAAATGTTATTATTATTAAAAAGACAATAATGTCCTTGACAAGACAACATTATAATTTATGATTAATTAAAAAACCAATAGCATAATAGACTTTTTTGTCTTCTTCCTTCCTTCTTCTCACCTTTGAAGAGAAACAAAAAAGATATGGGGCCCACCATTTATTTTTCTCTCTTCTCAATTTCTCTTCTTGCCAAACAAGAGAAATCTCCAACTTCTCTTCTCTTTCTCTCTTCTCTATCTCTCTCTCCTCT
>Ga0228710_1007546_pt1 | contig 15995 bp, 11 predicted proteins | sample MedpolnodulmetaG_FD_177995 | JGI IMG/M metagenome (GOLD analysis project Ga0228710, IMG submission 177995) | Root nodule microbial communities from Medicago polymorpha collected in Santa Monica, California, United States - pink nodules | ecosystem: Host-associated > Plants > Roots > Nodule... | reverse complement strand
CCCCTTCTTGTGGTTTTTCTCACCTTCAGCTTTTGCGTGAGTTGGTTTGAAAGAAAAAAGCTGATAAAAAATTCCTGAAAAAAAAAATGATTTGACTGAAATTCACAACAAGAATTTTTTTTGTTAAGAAATGAAAGATGCAAGTGGATTAAAAAAAAAGTTCATAAGAAAAAGAAAGGAAAGGACGCATGCTGTATAGCTGTGTATTTTAAATAGTATTAAATGCAGCCTTTGTTATTTTAATTATTAGTTGACTAATTTCTCACTTTGATTAAGGTAAAACAAGTGGGACCTACGAATTTATTGTTCCTTAACCAGTGCCCGGAGACACCGGCTAGCAGCGCCCTAACTTAAAATACTAGTATGGATACCCATGTCAAGCACAGGCTAGAATTTCGTTTAAATATTGGGTGAAGATGTGGTATCATGCTCATATGTGTGGTTATTTTGTGTCCAATGAGTCTATTAACATCAGTCTTGGCTCTCCTGTAAGGTCCAACGATAATATCGTAGTTGGGTTCAACTTTGCGGGGAAACATGAGTAATTCTTGGTGGTAGATCATAGATGCAGATGGCCTCATACTTTAGGAAAAATGTTAATGTGTCAAGTGTGAGTTGTGAGTTAAAGTTTCGCATTGGATGCAATTGTAGATGTTGAACATCATATAAATGATATGACCCACATAACTATTGCCTTAAGGTTTAGGGTGAAGATGTGGTGTAGATTTAAATTTAAATTTGAAAATGAATTTGGTTGTTAAGAGTAAATTTGTTTAGAAAAATTGTTAGGTATTTGTATTGGCTGCATTATTGCTAAAAGAAATATCCATGTATGTGATGTTGGATACTATGTTCCAATATGTTTTAGGCATTTCTGTGAGATGTTGGATACGACGTTCCAACATCCTAGCACAACTCAGTGTGCCTTGTTTTATGCCTTGTTGTACGCGCGCTTTATCTTATTAAGGAATTCACGTCCTCATATGTTGCTAACGGAGCAACGCGCATATTTGTTCAGAATCAGCTGTGTTTTTATTCCTAAAGGAGTAACAATATTTTAGGGAATCTTTGGATATGTTTGGCGGTTCCTAAAGGTGTTTCTACATTTTAGGACTTTCCATATTTGTTACTGATTCTTGTTACGTAGATCAGCTGAACGATCTACATTGTTCTGAAGCCCAACAAGGTTATTTAGCTTATACTGCTCCAATATATAAGGAAGACTTCAAGACCTAACTTGGGATTCAAGCCTTCATTCTAATAGAATAGTTTTTAGGGTTTTGAGTCGTGTTCCTTGTGTGTTCTTCTATTGTATTGTTTTGATGCAAGTCTATGATTGTTTGTTATTTGTGAGTCTTTCTTGTATCACCTTGATGCAAGCTTAGGATTGTTTATTGAGTTGTAACTCGTGTTCTACACCAAAGCTTTGAAGCAAGGCTGTAGTTTGTGTTTGAAGGTAACTTCACCATATTGTGTTTTAATCTAATAATGACAGGGGTTGTGATTGATTGTAGGATTGTGAGAGATGGGAACTCAGATCTAGGAGTTCCTAGGTTGAAATCTGGACGGGTAGGTCTTAGGTCTTAAGTTGTAAACGTGGTTTGCTGAGAACTTTAGAATAAGGACTACACCAGTGGATTTCCTTCCTGACTTGGTAGGCCCCAGAGTAGGTGTGTTTGTCACCGAACTAGGTCAACAAACTCACCACGCCTTTTACTTTCCTGTCATTTATTTTCTTGCGTATTATTTGTTTATTTGCATGATGTTGGAACATTAAACTCAACATCCATTTCCTTTGTGCTAGGTGTTGGAACATCGCATTGAACATCTTAATACTAGTGTGCTAGGATTTCAATTGGCATCAAAGCAGACACCCTGCCTATTTTAGGGTGAGCTCTAGGGAAGTTTCTTTCTAGCTTTATGGACAAGGAAAGAGGATTTGTGAATAGACCACCTCTATTGGATGGTTCAAACTATGACTATTGGAAATCACGTATGGGTGCTTTTCTCAAATCTATAGATAGCAGGACCTGTAAAGCATTTATGAGAGGTTGGGTTCATCCTGTGGCTCTTGACAAAGATGGAAATAGGACAGTTGTCTTGAAACCAGAAGAAGAATGTACTACTGCTGAAGATGAACTAACACTTGGAAATTCCAAAGCATTGAATGCATTGTTCAATGGGGTTGACAATAATATGTTCAGATTGATCAAGCAATGTACTGTGGCTAATGATGCTTGGGAAATTCTCAAAACTACCCATACAGGCACTTCCAAAGTAAAAAGTGCAAGACTTCAACTGCTCACTACAAAATTTGAGAATCTAAATATGATGAAAGATGAGAACATACAAGATTATCATTTAAATATTCTTGATATTGCTAATTCCTTTGATTCTCTTAGAGAAAAAATGTCTGATGAAAAGCATGTTAGGAAAATACTTAGATCTCTATCTGAGAGATTTGATATGAAGGTAACTGCTATAGAAGAAGCCCAGGACATTTCAAGCTTGAAGGTTGATGAATTGATAGGATCTCTTCAAAATTTTGAAATCAATATCAACAGCAAAATTTATAAGAAAGGTAAAGGCATTGCTTTTATCTCAGATATTGATGCTTAAGAAGCACAATGGGAGCTTAAGAACAATGAAAGTTTGTCAGATGCTATTGTATTACTTGGAAGATAGTTCAACAAGATTCTAAAACAAGCTGACTGGAAACCTAGATCAAATGGTCAGAACATCAGATCCAACATTGGTAACCAACAGGATAATGTGAGAAAGGTAAAAACTGATGAGAATAGCAATCAATCCAAGGGTGTTCAATGTCATGAATGTGAAGGATATGGTCATATCAGAACTGAGTGTGCCACTTACCTTAAGAAACAAAAAAAAACTTGGTTGTTTCCTGATCTGATGAAGACAACTCATAAGGAGAAGTTGAAAATGAATCTGCTAAGGATGTCACTACTCTAACTGGTGTTTACATGTCTAATGATAAGTCAGGTGATGAAGAATTAACTTATGAAGAACTTGTCATCTCCTACAAATATCTGTATACCAAAAGTGAAGATATATGCAAGTTGCTTGAAAAACAGAAGAAGACCATCTGTCAACTTCATACAAAAAGGGACAATCATCTAACAAAAATATATGAACTCAATGATGAGGTAACTCAACTTAACTTCCAACTTGAGCATTTAAAGAAACAGGTAAAAATGATGACCATGGGAACTGATGTTCTGGAATAAATTCTAGAAGGTCAAATCAAAGGAAGACCAAATGGAATAAGATTTGATCATAAAGCTCAAAACAAGAAACATCAACACAAGAATTTTTCCTTTGATTTGAAAGATTATGGAAAGTATAAAAAGAAAAAGGAAGCTTAAAATATAGAATTTGTTGCTGCTGGAGAAACATATGATCCCACCATGTGTAAATCAATGTCGCAATATCTAGAGGAACATCATATTATCAAAAGCAAGAAGAAATCTCACCCATGGGTTTGTCACTATTGTAGGAGAAAGGGTCATATAAGGTCGTTTTAAGTTTTAATCTCTCTTTTCCAATGATGATAACAAGTCAACAAATTTGGATGTCCATGGAAAACAATTTGGTGCCTTGTTTGTCAGATTTGGTTCGTCGAACCTCTCTTCTTGCTTGCATGTTTGAGGAATTGGGAGTTGAACAACTTGTGGTGGTTGGTGATGTTGGATTGGGAGTTGGAATGTTAATGGTGATCTTATGTGATGTGGTGAATTTTGGTTGTGGCGATGATGATTTTATTGGTTGGTTATGTTTTTCAGGGTTGTTTTCTTCCGACGTCGGCTCGTGGTGACCTTTGATCTTGGTCCATCTTCAACGCCGCTAGCTCTTGTAGTTTTGTTGTTGATTTCAATTGGATCATGGTTGATTTTGGGTTGCTTTCAAAGTTGGGTGTTTCGATATTTGGTTGCCTTCAAGTTGCGCCCTTTTCGGGCTAGTTATGTTTGAGTGGTCTATGAACTGTCTGTGGGATTTGTCTTCTGGATTCTTGTGGGACGATCATTTTTGCTTTGAGATCGGGAATTAGTGTCTAGTTGCATGTTTTTAGGCAGGTTGCTGTGTATTCTCCGGTGTGCAAGGAGTTTTTTAGGGATGCCTTAATGATTTGTTTACAGAGTCTGGTGGGCCGAACACTTTTAATTCGAGATCGGGGTTCTGTTTCTGAACTCAAGTTGTTGGGCTTGTTTGGTGTATTCTACGGTGGATCGGAGGTCGATTGGTGGTGTAATCTAAATGAAAGTTGGAATAATCCATTTTCAGGTGTTTGTTTGGGCTCGGCCAAGAAAGAGAATGTAAGGTGTTGTTATAGGTTTGATGGGTTGGTTAGTTCTTTTGGAGGAGTTTTGATGCGAATAACAGGAGATTGGAGTTTGGATCTCGTTTCGATGGTCATCCGTGATGGGTTTAATTTGGGTGTTCCGCCTACAAACGATACCCTTTATTGTTTTTTATGTCTTGTCAGTCTCTGTCCGTCTTGAGCAGTGACATGGTTATTAATAAATTTTTCCGTTCAAAATATATATATATATATATATATATATGTTCAAAAATAAAATGATTAGACTTAAATTCAATAATCACCATTTTAAATAAATTACAAAGGCAAATATGTAGAAAGTTATCACATATAATAATAATTTATTATAATTTCACCTAGATTTAGCAGCGAGAAATTTGGGGTGTTACATCAAACTTCAGAAGAAGATAATAGTCTTATTGAGGTTACATGGTAAGTATAAGAAGAATCATTAATCTATGAGATAATTTTACTATAAATCAAAGGAAAAAGGGCAAGAAAATTTAGGAAATTATTGTACAAGCCCTTTTATCAGCCAAAAATCCCACTTTTGAAAGGTTTTATTATTGAAAAAATGTAAACGTGGTTATTTATACTTTGATTTTATTTACCACTTGATTATTTAGTTTACTTTTTTCACATCACATTAAAGTAATTAAAACTCTCTGTTCTCGTTGTGAAAACAAAAATGTTTCAAGAAAGGAGTAGGGTGATATTTTTTATGAAGAGCAAAAGGAAAATATAACTTTTTGACTATATTTATTATAGTGGTGATATTTATCATCCGTAAATTTTATATTGTCATTTCTGTCATTATAACTTTTATCATTATTAGGAAAAATGACAACTACTATAATAGAATATAACTATTCATTTATAATAAAGTATTATAATAATCTAGTTTTGATTGAAATTACAATCTTTATTTTGAAACTTATTTTATGAAAGTCATATTGACTATGTTTGCAGATATACTATTACAAGGATATTGAAAACTTGTAATCGTCAAGCCTATCAATAGCAACAACAGTTGTATCCGTTCGGGTGACACTGTGCAGCATAATACCCCCTTGAATTACAATATTTGAGGCAGTTGGTTGGATTACAATGTTCGATAATACCACAATTAGATCCAAACCAAGCACCTAATTTACAGAAAATTAAACATTGTTAGACACATCGTCTAATATTTTGAATATATATTTCATGTTTCAAAGATATTATAGATTTTTCCATAAAATCCTACAACTTAAAGATTAAAATAAATAAGGAAGTTTTGCTAAAAAAAAATGACAATAAAAACATATTCATTTAGGCTTCTTGTCACCTCTATTTGCCTTCCATATTTGTTGACGTTCATTGTACACTTGCTTGATATTAGTCATGCAATGTGGTCTTTTGTTCTTCAAATTTATCAAAATATTTCTTGGAAGCATCTTGCTCTTGGTCAAGTCACGTACAATCTTCTTGTCGTTCTCCTTTAATCTACCGTCAAGAATGTGTCCTTCTAAATCCGGCTCCATCACATGGTTGTGAACTCCATTAAGAATGTTCAATCCTCATTCCTTTGTTTGCTTACTTTGATATCCACTAACCATGAACAAGCACCCACATTTTCTTGAGTCTGTTGTCGCATGTTTCGGTTTTTTTTTTTCCGGCACTTTGTGAGCTCCACTCCTTTCACACACTAGGCGGAACATTGGATTGATCAAGCTTGATCTTTGTATAACAATTGTAAATCCCACCTTATTTGCTTGACGACGTGCCCACTCAAGCAATTCTTCACTATCTTTCGACTTAACGTCGTTTGAAAAAAAACCTAGCCGTGTCAACTTCGTGGGCTTGAAGTGGGAGGATACCGGAGTCAACATATTTAGAAGCTTCAACACGGACGGAAGCTCCATCAATGTTTGGTTTGGCTTCAACCTTAGGCGGTTTGACATCTCTGGAAATTTCGACAAAATTTGGTTTTGTCTCTCCCGGAACATCTTCCGCGTTCTCTACCATTACTATAATTAAACAACACAAAAATATGAATTAACAACTAACTAATGCATAAACATCAATGCCATAATGAATTAAAACAAAAAAAACAAAGAAAAAAATGGCAGTAGCTGCCATTTTTTCGTTGTGAATTTTTTTTCACAAGTAATTCTCGGTAGTTAACTACCGAGCTTTTCCTCGGCAGTACACTACCGAAAATTACTTCGGTAGTAAGGTGCCGAGGTTCCCCATGACAGGGTTCTACATAACTGACGTAGAAACTCATAACTAAACCAAAAAATAAAACCAATTAAAATGCTCAATACCTGTTTTTTTTACGTCAAAAGTGTGTTGATACCTCCTATGCTTGATGCTTGAATGATTTTGGAGCAAGATTTGATGAAAAAATATATATTGGATTTGGGGATTGGGTGGAAGTGGTATGGAAGTTGATGATGAAATAGTGTGTAGGGGGAGCAGGTGACTGTTTCATCTGATGAAACATATTTCTCGGCAGTTAACTACCAAGGTTTTCCTCGGCAATTAACTGTAGCCGGTTTTCGAAATTGTCGGCAGTTAACTGCCGAGGGGGAAATTTCGTATTTGACTTGTGTTTCTCAGCCAAACCAAATGTGTCAACATCAATTTTCCATCTATTGATGTTGTTATGAGTTTTATGACTAGATTCTACATAAATCAAATTGGAGTCGTTGGTGTCAGTGGCAAAGCAGTGCACCTTACTGGACTAGGGTGGGCAAGGGCCCTCACAGAAAAATTAAAAATTACCACGTATAGGTCCATTTTGTGAGATTTTAAACAATTTTGTTTTCGACAGATCCAAATCTCCGCAAAGTGGTGCAGTGGCCCACTAAAAAAAATTTAAAAATTTAAAATCATAGGTCCATTTTGGAAGATTTTAGACAATTTTTCAACAGGTTTAGTTTTCAGCGGTTTCAAAAGTGGTATACGTGATTTTTGTCATGCTTATACTTGGATGGTTAGCGGAGGTTTAGATACCTTCTAATTTACGAGGGGTTCATACCTCCCTTATATTGTCATGTCAACTAAAAGTTCCCCCAATTAACAATTGTACTAGTAGTGTAGTAAATTATATAATTCATTTTCTTAAAGTATCCACCCGAACTTTTTAGTCAAATTCCACAACTTCAACTCCGTGTTTAATGCTTATTACAACTTTAATTTTGTGTTTATATATTATAACTTATTTTAGTGGTCCATCCGAATTTTTTTCTTAGCTCTGCCATTGGTTGTTACTATGTATTAAGTAGTATTGTAAATTTACATGTCATTTTAGGATTGTTGTCAAATTCCCCTCCCCCCTTTATTTCTTCCTTGCTTTTTAGAGATAGGCTTGGTTTACATGTTTCTCGTACTGTTATGGAATGATTTTGTAATTGGTTGAGGGTACTCCCGACTTTTATATTTCATTTGCCTTTCTAAAAAAAAGGGATTGTTGTCAAACCATTACATGAATTTGAAAAACATATATCATTGATATTTTTACGCAAAATGTTCCTGAACTTATTTTCTATTTTAGATTTAGCATGAAAAACTAGTTATGCAATTTGCAACCATGAGGAATTTTTTGTATAAGTGGCAAGGTACAATGAAACTAATATATCAGATAAGTTATTTATGAACATTGAATATGTGATACATTACCTTATCATTATACTAGTTGACATGATCGGTAATGAGACATTATGTAGTTTTCTATCATTTTAGGTACACCGTTTATAATAGCACTTGAAGGAAAAAATGGTGCTTGTTTATTGATTTGACTTTGTTTCAAATTCAATACATAACAGGTCCTGTTGCTGAAGACATGTTTCATTGGGAAGATGTAATTAATGGTCCTGAAGACACTACTTATGCTGGAGGTGTATTCCGACTTGAAATTCATTTCCCTCATGATTATCCCTTTAAGCCACCCAAGGTTTTCATTCTATCTTATTTTTGTTTTTGCATTGTCAATCATAATTATTTTCAGTTTTTTGCTTTGTATTTTCCCTTATTTTGTTGGCTTGCTTTTTCCTCTTTTAAGAATTCATTTATTAACAATGAGTGGGATTTTACACGTGCTCAATTTACCTTCATGAAAGAGAATAAGTCACATGTGTGCGGTTTTGTTGGAACTTTTAGCTAGGAATTCATGTATTTGAGGGCCGGTCCAAAAGGTTTGCAAGTAGAGCTGTCAAAACGAGCTAGTTCGTATGGGCCAGCCCAAAAGCCCGAATAAAACGTAGGGCTTAGGCTTAAAAATCCCAGCCCGAATTGTTTCAGGGCTTTTTAGCACGGTCCGCTAAAGCCCGTAGTCCGTTTGGGCTAGCCTGTACGGGCTACGGGTAGCCCGACAGCCCGCGTAGAGAAGTTATAGCTCTCTTGACTCGTGTGTGGTATGTGTGGTTTGAAGTCTATAGTATAATATAGTATACCATAGAAATTACAGATTACTATATTACAGATTTAAGTTGATGCAGGTTAAAGGAAACAATTCTATCTCTGAATTCAGAGTTGCCAAATTATTTTATTTGTCTTTAAGCTCAAATAGAGTGGTGGTTACTAATAGCATGTCAGAAGTAATTTGGATCCCTCCTAAGCTTAATTGTGTTAAGTAGCCCGGCAGATTAGTATATTATACATAGATTTGTTTGCATAGAAATTACAACTCTGTGCAAATCTGTAATTAAAAACTCAATAATTAATATGTGGTTTGAAGTATATGGTACTACTTTTCTAGCATCCTTGAAATTGGTATTAAACGAGAGTTCTCAGTAAAATTTATTTGATTTGTTTAAAAGAGGTTTTTTTAAGTGTAATTGAATGTTTGAATCATGTCTAATTGATTATGCATGTTAATAATAACATGAATTCTCCTTTTTCTGCAACTGTGTGTTTGTAAAGGATTTAAAAAAAAAGTAAGGCTGGCTGGCCCGTTAGCCTGGGAGCCCGTATAGGGCCGGGCTTGGGCCCTATTATTCCAGTCCGAATTCAAATCGGGCTTTTTAGCCCAGCCTTAAAAAACCCGCTATCCGCTCGGCCCGAAACGGATCGGATTGCCCATTTTGAGAGCTCTAGTTACAAGTGAGGCAGCAACCTTGGGCCTCACATTTTTAGACCCTAAATTCATTATTGAGATTCAATTTTTCCTATTAATTTTACTAATATTAATATTTGTAGGCTTCTTCAAAAAAATATATTAATAGTTGTAGGTACATATTTTGTAAAAAAAAAAACAAGAGAAGTTGTAGTCACATAGTATAAATTCTACTCGCCAATTTTGTTACTAATTGATTTAATAAAAAATTAATCAATCTTGTGGATGTATCCAATATTTATTTTTGCATTGTTTAATAATATTTTAAAAACCATTAGCATAATTATGTAGTATGAAGTCATGGACACAATATACTTACATATGATCTCTTATTCATGATTAATTGGTTATGCATGGTGATGGATCTTTCAGGTTGCATTCAAGACAAAGGTATTCCATCCAAACATAAATAGCAGTGGAAGCATTTGTATTGATATACTGAAGGACCACTGGAGCTCAGTTCTTACCATTTCCAAGGTTTGTTTATCGAATTTTCAAAAACTGAAATAAGTCCTCATTCCTATTTTTCGACTACAGTCCATTTCTAAACTAAGATTGGAATGTTCCTTACACTTGTTGACAACAATAATTTACAGAGTATGAAGCTATATAATCATTATTTAAATTATCATCATTTCTATGACATTTGTAGCTATATAAATATGCCATGACTTAACTATTAATCATATGGCTGGTATGGGCTGCCTCCGTGTGACCTCTATCATATGTCATTCATGGCTTTGCAAAAATCTTTAAGAAAGAAAAATACCACCATAAAAATCTTTACGATTTAGATGTATAATAAGATCATTTTATAAAAATAAAAAAAAAAAGATCATTTTATAAAATATCTACACAAATATCTAACTAGCAAGAGATGTGATTGAACATATATCTGAAATTCATTTATAATTTTAGTGCAAACAAATTAAATATAAATAATTAAAACTTGTTCTTTACGTTTTTGTAAAATAAAAGTCAGTTTATCCAGGCCTTAAAGCACCTCTAATTCAGGTTTCTTCCAAGTCATTGACACGTATGTTCTTCGACGGTTTCATCATTGAACACAATTTAAGTGGCAAAGTAATCTTGAGTTAAAAGTTACTTCATGAAATTCTTCATTACTTTGGACTTGAATAGTACAATATTTTAAAATAAATTATTAATATGTTGTTAAACTTTGGGACTGATTATGCGTGGGAAGTTACCAATTGTGGTTCACTTGATTTCATTACTTTAGAATAGCATGTACGTACGCTAGCAATATGTTAAATTGAATTGAGTTCCTCTTCATAGCTCTTGAGGACTCGTTATGCGTGGGAAGTCACCAACTGTGGTTCACTTGATTTCATTACTTTAGAATAGCATGTACGTACGCTAGCAATATGTTAAATTGAATTGAGTTCCTCTTCATAGCTCTTGAGGACTCGTTATGCGTGGGAAGTCACCAACTGTGGTTCACTTGATTTCATTACTTTAGAATAGCATGTACGTACGCTATCAATATACTTTAAAAATTGAATTGAGTTCCTCTTCATAGCTCTTGATGACTCATTATGCGTGGGAAGTCACCAACTGTGGTTCACTTGATTTCATTACTTTAGAATAGCATGTACGTACACTAGCAATATACTTTAAAAATTGAATTGAGTTCCTCTTCATAGCTCTTGATGACTCATTATGCGTGGGAAGTCACCAACTGTGGTTCCCTTGATTTGATTAATTTTAAACGCAAGCATTATTGACATAAATATAGGTTTCGTGAACTTGTTTCAATTGTATATTCTAGGAAGTAAACACTCCAACCCACTCATAGTGTTTAACTTGAGAAACAGTTCCTCATATTGTTAATAAATACTCCTCACTTCACGCACACTCTCAAGCCCTACTCCTCCCTCTTCTTTAGAAGATTAATTTCCTTATTCTCTTCTGTAGTGACAAGTACTGGTAATAATTTCCTCTCTCTTCTGTAGTGGAGTCATGTTCATCTATTTGCACAATTTTTAGTTGATTAATTTCCTTATATTTTCATACGTGTTTTTTTACTGCTAATATATGACGTTTATATGTGTGCAGACGGATATGGACGATAACAGGAAAATAGAAAATCTGAAATCTATCCTGAAATGGACAGGAACATTCTTTGGTACACTTGCATTGTTGTGTGGGTTAACAACCTCCAATGATTTTTTTAACATTTTTTATTTAGAATGAAAAAAATGGGTCAAAAATTGGGGAATGACAAAAATGAATTGAGAAAAAGATTTTTTTATGACATTTAGTTGTTTTTCTATTGTATAAATAACTTATATATAACAATCTTAGTGTTATCAATATAATTTTAAAACCAATATTTTAAACAATAAATTAATTAACATATAGCTCTTTATATATTGCTTTTAAAAAATAAAATTAATATATTAACAAACAAAATCACATTCTAAAAAAAAAATACATAACATATAAAAAAATCAAACACAATCAAATATACCATTAGAAGATTCCCAAAAAAAACGAATCACATAAAAAACAATAAGAATGCATTTCTTGAAATTTGATTTGTATATTATAATTATAAGAGAACTTTTATGGAACACAAATAAAACCTAAAATAGTGACAAAATCAACATGAGTACCGATGAACTAAAAAATAATAATATGAAATTTACTTTATATGCCAAAAAAATTATTAATCACAATTGATTGATCTATTATTGTTAAAATAGAAATCAAAGTATGATTATCAATGTAACACAAAGTCAAATCAAAGAAAACAAACATCATGGGAATTATATGTTTGTGTGTCCATGTGCGTGCATGCAAACGTGCGTGTGTGTAGTATTTTGTAATATTGTTGATTCTTTGTAGCTTGTTATGTGTCCAGTTTTCTATATTTATGCATGTATAAACATTATATTATTGTTTGTCTTTTAAGCAATATATTTTGTGACCATCATGTCTCTATCTATTTCCATATATACCATATTTCTATTCTATTCTGACCATCAAACGGAGGCTTTAAGTTCATGATCATTTATATTATCATTTTTATCAAGAAAATAAATCAAAGATGATCGCAAGTAAACACTTACAACGTTGAGGGGCGCTAGTGAGTTGGTGCATGTACCGATAAACACTTCAATGCTCATTGAGGGTTTGAGCAGAGCGATGAGTAAAAATTGATAATACAATTTTAGTCGGACTTCTAGTGTTTCAGAATGAAAGAGGATGGTGTTCAGTGTTTCAATGTGATCGTACAAAACAATGATCCCTTCGTATGGTTTAAAATGTAACAATTTTTTAAGGAATTTTGAGACAAGAAACTCATTTGTCATGTTAGTAAAAGTGTTGGTCACTATAACGCCTTGGTGATTTTTGGAACAAGAACATTCCGATGAAAAAGAATGATGGTAACAACTTAGTGGTGAGAACTACTTCCCAAACCTCAACATACATTCCTCTGTAATGAGTCTCTGCGACCTTCACCGTGATGATCACATCTTTTAAAACACTTTTATAATCAATATTTGATAATTTTGTTTCAAATGAATTTATATCACAATAATTTATCGGATTTAAATAACCTATCATTTTTTTAATTTAAAATATGAAAGTTACAAGAGTCAATAAACAAGATAGTAAATTAATAACAAGATGTAGGCAAAAGAAAGTTAAATCAATAACTTTTTCGACATATTAAAAAGTTAGGTCTTGCTAACCAGCGCCCTAAAGATATTGGTTAAGAATTTCATTAATAGAAACTTTGTCTTGAAAATACAAGTCTTTACTTTTTTATTTAGCAACAATTACACAACTTTTTGATGCAAACTTATTTATTTTAATACTTTAACCAATGTCGCAAGAACACTCATTAGCATTTCTCTTAAAAGTTAGCTATATTATCTCTCTTTACATTTTCCATGGATGCACAACAAATACCAATAATTTAATTGTATATTGTTTGTCATTTATCATGATGATATGCTAAATTATTAATTCACCAAATATTAATGTTAATTAAAAAATCGATAATTCGATATAAATATAGTACTCCATCCGTCTCAAAATATTTGTCATTTTAAAATATCAATGCATCATTTTTTTCTCACCATTAGACCCTTATTTATTGAATTTAATCAAACTTAACTATCTACTAACTACAATTAATAAGGATATATTAGTAAATAATATTAATTTTATCATTGAAATCAACACAATTAATCTTTTTTTTTTAAAACCGTGCGCAAATCTTAAATGATCAGTATTTTGAGACATAGCGAATAGTATACATTTCTTCTTCTTTTTTTTGACAAAAAATTACAATTTTTTTTCATGAAATGACAAAAACAACTTATAATTTACGATAGAGGAGTATCTTAAAAATCATTAATTGTTTGCGATTTTTACTACTACTCCATTAAGGACAAAAATATTAAGGACAAAAAATGGGATAGCTACGTTGGTGTGGTGATAACGATGATCCGACATTTAAAATAGATTCATTGGTAAACATTTTTTATCGGAACTATAAAAGTGCAGTAAATGTTTGTATGGTAATTTGTAGTAATAACTTTTCACTTCAGCTAGATGAACATTGGAGGAAATGATGCTAACAAAACAGTAAATTAATGCCTTAAAGAGTGATAAAAAGAAGGTTCAAAAGAAAAGAAGAAAATAAAATTCATTACTGAAGTATTAAAAACAGTAAGAGACTAAGAGTGATTTTTTTTTTCTTGAAACAAAAGTACTTGTAAAAATTAACAAGCATTTAGTACATTACATTACATACATTGGACACTTTATAGAATGTGAAATAACAAATAATCCTGATATTGTTGGTTTGAGATCGTGGAGTATGTTTCTCTCAAGTTTCATGTTCATATCAATTTGGGTCAGATAGTTTAACATTTTAAAAAAAAAGACAAATAATTAGTGGTACTATATTATTTTTCACAACCATAACACACATGAGAAACCAAAGATTACAGAGCAAGTAATACGTGAGATATTGTACAACAACCTATGCAAACTAAAAACAACACTGAGGTCTTCACTTTGAGCATGAGAAATGTCATCCAACATACTCTTTTGAAGACTCTTTTTGACCCAACAACAATACATAAAGTGTTAAATAGTGCTCAAACTAATAGTACTACTACATTAGTAGCATCATTATTACAATCTTTAGCATTGCTTCTAGTAGCATAAAGAGAATTAAGAACAAGTTGTTCCTGATTATAATCGTCTTGACCATGACTAGGAGGTGGAGGTTTTGGTATGTATGGCATAAGAGGAGTTCCATGTTCAATTGGTCCTGGATTCACATTCTTTGCAGTTGTAACAATATGATGCAGAGACATAAAATAACCTTGACATTGTTGTCAAAGCTGTGGCACATAGCATTTTTGAAATCTTGGCATGAACCAAATATTTTTTTATTTTTTACTAATGAACCAAAGTTTAATCGTAGCTGCAACATGCAACATCAAGGTTTATGATGTGCATATTTGTATTTGAGTTTGATAAAATTTTAGTCGCCCAAAAATTTTGTTGAAGTTTCAAAGTGTTGTCAAAAACACATTGACACAAACTCAGTGTCAATCTAAACATACACTAAGTCTCGGAAAACTTTAGGACCACAATTTCCGTGGCGACCACGATTTCTTTAATATCACTAGGTTAGTACAGCCGTTGCATGCACAAAAACAATTTCAAAACATGGCACAAAGCCATGAAAAATTAATCAAGCTAAAAGGAATTAAACAATAGATGGAAGAAAAAAATAATCCCAAGAGATTGTGAATTGGAAGCTTTCATCACCAATGCATGCACTCTGCTCTTCTCACAGATAACATGAAAAGAAAAACCATCTAAGCAAAAACAATGTTTAAAACATACAATCCTATTTTTTTAACCAAAAACAACTTGTTCTTATAATAAAACAACAACACATTTTACAAAAAGTTCCATTATTGTAAAAGAGACTCTCTTCCTGTAAGCATTCCTTTTAAGAGACTAAACTGCCATAAACTACCAAAAAGTAACTTCAATAAAATTATACATAAACCAATTATTCTTATGACAAAAAATTGTATGCAAAAAGGATCTAAAATGCTTAGACTTGGGCAGAGAGGAAGGATATTATTTGATAAAGGAACAAAATAACAATACTTTTGATACCCAACAGAAATTAGAGACAAAAATAATAATGTACACTCTTTTTTCTCTTCAGCATTCTGTCTCTGGAACACCAATTGTGCCAAGAACAGTATCTAAAACTTTGTCTTTATAGCCAATCCATAATCATGTTACAGAACAATTAAATCAGACACGTTATACTCTTTTACAATTTAAAAAAAATAGAAAACAAATTTTGAAATAGAAGTTACTTTTTTTATTGGTGGATTATCCTTTCTCTTCAAATTCAAAAATCAGTGAAGACACAACATAAATTCATCAGTGAATAAAAAAATTACACTACTAGAAGATGAAACGGGGTTGAGACTGTGTTACAAACAAATTTACAATTGAAAAAAAAAAACAAAATTAGTAGAA
>Ga0228710_1007544_pt1 | contig 15997 bp, 4 predicted proteins | sample MedpolnodulmetaG_FD_177995 | JGI IMG/M metagenome (GOLD analysis project Ga0228710, IMG submission 177995) | Root nodule microbial communities from Medicago polymorpha collected in Santa Monica, California, United States - pink nodules | ecosystem: Host-associated > Plants > Roots > Nodule... | reverse complement strand
GTTAATACCAAAAAAAAAAAAAGAATCTTTTTTATTAAAGAAAGACAGTTTTTTAACGTTTAGGTTTTTATGATGTTCTAAACAAACTAAAAAATATCAGAATCTTTTTTAGGGTTCTTATGATGTTCTTAACAACTTAGAAATTAACTCTTAAGTATATGTTTTTGAACAAATAGCAATTTTGCAGTTTGTGTAAAAAAAAGGTTAAATACCACTTTTGTTCCTTTTAGTTTGATAGAATTCTCAAGTTAGTCCTTTATGTTTCGAAAGTTTTAATTAGGTCATTTTAGTTTGACAGAATTCACAAGTTAGTCATTTAAGTTTCAAATAGGTCATTTTAATTGATAAACTATTTCACCGTTACGGTGTTACCCCTGTTGTCAGTCTCCGTTTAACTGATGCTGATGTAGCTGTTAAGTTGTTGACTTGAATCAAAATGATGCCTTTTAAAAGCTCGAGGGTGTCAAAACGCTACGTTTAATGGTCACAAATGATCATTTATAGTGTTAGAAAGACAGCTATTTACACCAACAAATGCCTTTCTAGCACTATTAAACGACATTTATAGTGCTAGAATGATCATTTGTGACGACTAAACGTAACGTTTTGACACCCTGGAGCTTTCACAAAGCAACATTTTGATCCAAGTCAACAACTTAACGGCTTCATCAGCATCAGTTAATTATTAACTAACAGCAGGGGTGATATTGGCTTGGGACCTGCGAGTGTGCTCCTCATCGAGGTCTCAGGTTCGATTCTCTCTGGTGTCAATTTAAGTGGGCTAGTTTAGCTTCTTCAACAAAACAAAAAACTGTCAGCAGGGGTAACGATGAAATAGTTTATCAACTAAAAAGACCTATTTGAAACTTAAAGGACTAACTTAAGAATTCTGTCAAATTAAAATGACCTAATTGAAACTTTCGAAACTTAAAGGACTAACTTGAGAATTCTGTCAAACTAAAAGGACCAAACATGATATTTGACCAAAAAAAATAATTAAGGTTTCTTTGAAATGTTATCTAGCTTTGGATATCCTTTTTATATGTTTTCATAGATCTCCCTACAATAAAAAATAAAATAAAATAAACCAGCTCAAGTGGTCGACCGTGCGCGTAAGTTGTTAGCTGGACACAAATGTAGCACCAAATTTAACACGGCACTAGCCAGGTAATCCTCCTTCTTTGAATGATGTTATGTCGTCATCAGATGCACAAGTCCTCCTCTTCACTGGTTAAACCCATTACCGGGAAGGCTTAAATGTAATATCGCTGCCACTTTTGCACCAGATTTGAATACAACTGTATTGGCGTTCGTGTTTGTGGCGCTGATGGCGTCTATGTGTTAGCTCGCACACTGAGTATTTCGCCAATGACTACAGTTGACGTTGGTGAAGCTCTTGGATTGTTCAATGCGCTTCAGTGGCTACATGATATGAGTATGGATAGTGTTGATTTTGTGGTTGACTCAAAAACGACATTTGATGCTTTCAACTAGGCAAGGACCAACATTACTGAATTTGGTCAAACTATTGCAGCTTGTCAGGCTTTGTTCTCTTCTAGCTTTGTGAACTCTAGGGCGGAGTTTAATCGGCGACAAGTTAATCTGGCAGCGCATGCTCTTGCTCGCGAGACCACGTTCTCTGCTAGTCACGATATTTATTTACAAGTACCCAATTGTATTGCTACTATTACTGCTAATGAAATGCCATACACATCTTTTTATCAAAAAGAAGAAAAAGAAAGGAAAAAACAGCTCAAATTGAATTTATAGGTCGAGGTGTTGTTTTGGTTTGAGTTTTTGAAACTCTAAAATTCATAATTAGTTTGCCTCTTGCCAAAAAAATCTAATTCGTTATGGATAGTCACATTTTAACGTCCTAAACATGTATGTAAAAAATCATAAAAAAATTAAACTCTATACTTCTTTTCTGAAGTTTATGTCTACGTGAAAAAATATGAAGTCAAAAATAGGAAGTTAGAATCTACGTTTTTGCTACATAATAATTTCTCAGACTTCGTATATATTACATGGTCAATTTTTCAGGGGAAACAACGCTTGACCAGTGCGCATGCCTCTACGCATGAGCCGGATTTGTCGTCCACCTTTGGTGGGTCGGAAACCGGTGCGGAAAAAAAAGAAAAAAAAACTAACTCTTAGTATATTTGAAAATGAGAGTCACGCACGCTATGGCATATTTTTCTGTTGTAAATGACACTCTTATTAAAAGGAAAAAATGATTAAATGTGATTAATGATCGAGTTGATTAGACTTCTTTTAAAAAATGATCGAGTTATTAGATTTTATAAAAGAAAAAAAAATATAGGGTCAGTGGGTCACTGGTTTTTTTTAAGGGAAAATTGGGCCGCTAGTTAAAAACCATAAATATGACCAATAGCTTAAATATAAATATTTAAAACGTCAAAAATAAATATTAACCATCTATAGCTTACAAATTCATCAATATATTGTCTTGTGATTTTTATTAATTATCATATTAGGAAGTAATTAAAATGTTTATTGAGTTTGAACAAGAGTGGAGTCTTGGAGATATTTGGAGAAAATAGACAAAAGCATATAGTACTATCACAAAATTTTATTTGTATGGACACGGTCAGAGTACAATGTGGTACTAGTAGGATAGGACTTAGGAGGGAGGGAGAGAGCAATGTCTTTTATGCCTTAAATTTTAAGACATTAGGTTGGCGGAAGCATTGAGAGCAACAAAGAGTCAATTGTTTTAAGATCATAAGATCACAAAAAAAAAAAGATGCCACTTATCCACCTAAAATCTTAACACATTATGTTAATTTGCCACCTCTTTTATAAATCAAACACTTTACTCATCTATAAGCAAGGTGCCAACACCAATGCAAAATTCAGAAGACTTTTGACAAAATTAGATAAGTTCTCTAAAGTGTAATATTGCAAGAGATTTAGTAGTTGGTCTACATTAAATATTCAAATACTTTATTGAAGTAGTATTCAAGCTTCGTATTATCAAAGTTCTCAAATTGTTTGATCTATATAAATGTTCAAATACTTTATTGAAGTTGTATTCAAGCTTCGTATTATTAAAGTTCTCGAATTGTTTGATCTATATACATGTCTTGCACCCTTCCATCATTTGAGTTAACTTTATAAAGTAAAATGATTATCTCTTTAACACGATATCAGACTCTTTAACTTTAACATGATATCGGAATCAGATTAAAAATAGAATTTGATTAGACTATGAGAATTATAATAAGTAACCTCTGTCTTAACCAATAAGAAGAAGCCCTTGGCTAACCATACATGAAACATGAAAGTGGGTCCAATATGTTTTGTGAGCATGGTATTGTGAATCAGTAGATCAGATGTTGATGTTTGTATTGTGGCTCTCACTCTCTGAATCCAACAATTACAAGAGAGTCCCTGACAGATATGGTTATGCCTTAACAAATCTTTGGCTTTCATCACTGAATCAATGAGGTAGCATTCCTTTTTCAACACTGTGCTTTTTTTGTTTATTTATTTGATCTAACATTCTCTCTCCTACCTAAAGCTTCGTACACAGACCAACTTCTTTTGTTTTTTATTTCTTGATTCGTTTGTCCTTTTACCTCTTTGCGAAATGTTTTATTTTGTTTCTTCTACTTATATTGGAATGTTGCTGCAACATGTCTCTTTAGGGATTTTTATAGGTTTAATGTCAATGACAATGAAACAAAATAAGACTTCACTTTCCTAATGACTATAAGATTAATGATTATAATTTTTTTTTATCAATATTTAGTTTGGACTAGTTTAGAGTTTATCAAAATCACTATAATATTAATGATTTTGTTGAAGTTTAACAAATGCAAAAGTTACAAAGGCTCGCCTTCTTACAATCCTATACCATCAATCCAAACACAGTGGTCTTAAATATAAGTCAATTTTAGACTATTTGATTGCATTTAATGATAACATTTTAAAACATGTCTAAATGAGTGTTAAATTTAATTTTCAATGATTTGTTTTTTGTTAAGTAGTTTAGTGATTTAAAATTTCACCCTTAAAATAAATAGGTGGAGAATTAAGAGTTTAAACTTCGACCCCTGCATATTACAATTCATTGTTTCTACCAACTGAACTATGTTTATCGGAATGACTTCTTATTTTAATAGAGCATATTTTTATAGGTTTTTTTTTTTGAATAAGCATATTTTTATAGTTCTCATGAGCTTAACTCACTTGGTAGGGACAATGCATAATATATGCAAGATTTAAGTTGAAACCACAACCACAAAAAAATAATATATTTTTATGAATCATGATGCTTTTGGGAATGTTCATGTATTTTTTTTGGACGATTAAGAAAGTTAATTATATTTTTTATAAGTGGAAGGATAAATATTTTTGTTTATAAACAGACAAACAGTGACATGATGGAGTAATTTGCAAGGGTGGATATTTCTGAGGTCAAATATGTGGGGCTGTAAATGGCTAATTGGTTAGTGAAAATGGTGTATCACTGGATAGTGTTTGTGCTTTTGTTTCTTTTAATGCCAACATTTTGGAACTTACGCCACATGAGCAGTATATATGTCCATTCTCAAATTATTTCAATGAATTTTGAGAAGAATTGAGCGATAAAACAAGTTGGTATTTTTATTGTAATAATGTAAAATTAGCCTTTAATATATAATGAAAATATTTTTTTTTTTGGGTCAAGATCTATAATAAAAATTCTAATCAATAGTTTATAGTTGTATAGAGAAATTAAGAGCTTCAAAATAATTAAGCAGCTAGAATATGCATAATTTTATGTTCAAAACATTACCATGCATGCACTCATATTTAACCCAAAGACAATCGAAAGAATTATGCCGAATTAAGAGCTTCAATGAGTCCAATAGTCATGTATTATGTCGATGAGTCCAAAAAAAATGTATTATGTCGAATTTCATGTCCAATAGACAAACGAAAGAATTAGAACTTACATACCAATAGGCAAACGAAAGAATTAGAACTTGTCTACCCGTTTTTCTGCTCTTTTTATCGCACTAAGGTTCGAAAATTATGAACAACATTTTTTATGAAATTTTAATTTTTAATGAAAGTAAAAAATATAAATGTTTTTTGCTTTCAAATTATAACAAATTAAACTAACCATGATTATCTATTTCAATGAAATCAACAATATAACAAAAAAAAAATCTAAATTTTTATTTTTTTTAATGACACCAACAACAATCTTTATTATAGAAAAAAAATTGTTGTTCTGATATAGCATCCTCATGTGCCATTGAAGGTGTCTATTTTAACTTGGCGGTTACTTCGTGACAGGTGACCAACAAAAAATAACCTCCTCAGACGCGGCATCATTTCAACCGCAAACTCCTTTTGCTTGGCAGGTTGTGAACAGGTGGAAACAGTGCAGCATTTGTTTCTTCATTGTGATCTGTCGAGTTCTCTTTGGCAGCAGGTTCAGAATTGGATTGGTGTTTCAGGTGTTGATCATCAAAGTATTCAGACTCATTTTATCCAGTTTTCGAGTTGCTTAGGTGGTTCAAGGGAGCGTCGATCTTTTTTACAGTTACTTTGGCTTCTCTGTATTTGGTTAGTGTGGAATGACCGTAATAACAGACTGTTTAATAATTCTCATTGCTCCACTATGGATCTCTTGGAAAAGGTTAAATTTCATTCCTACCGGTGGTTAAGGGCTAATAATGCCATTTTTGTTCATGGTTGTCAGCAGTGGTGGTCGAACCCCTTGACTTGTTTGGGTATCGGCTGACTGTTTGGTTTGTAGTTCTTTAACATATACTTTGTTTCTTTGAGAGCCCTCTCTGGTACGCCTTGTGTCAAAGAGGTGTCTCTATTTGTGTGATTATATATATACCATTTTTGTTTCTTCAAAAAAAAGAAAAAAATTGTCGTTTAAGGGTTTAATTGAGATAATGAAAAAGTAAGTATAAATACATTCATCTAGTTTGTTACACTTTTTAAATGATAAATGATAAAGGAAAATTGGACATTTGTGTTTGTTACACCTTTATTTTAATATTTAAATTTATTCTTATCTATTTGTTACATGTGTTATTTGTATTAAAATTGAGGGCATTTTTAGAAAGAAAAAAAGTTAGCCCAAAAGAGCTGAAAGAAGTTGTTTTCTTTATATATAGTATAGATTTATGAAAGTTAATGATTAGCAAAAACACAATCTTGTCTCATCCTAATCATTCCACACCTCAACATATTTTTACCTTTTTGTAAAAAAAAACTTTATCTAGAGGAGAGAGAAAATCATTTTCAAAAGATTGAAGTGTTTTTGTTCCAAAAAATTCATTTTATATAACTGTATTAAACAAACAATTTTTTTAAATGATTATATTATGATAAATAAACACAAAATAGATTATAATTTTTTTATAAAATGTCAAAATAAATTAAATTATTGAATGTCAAAATAAATTTTATTCTAATTCGTAACAAACAGGCTCTCTGTGGCATTTTGTTATAACTTTAAACAAAAACCACTTTTAATAGTATTTTATTCTAATTGCATGTTTGGTCCCTTATGTTTACTTTAGGTTTTAAGTTGGTCCCTTATGTTTTAAAAGTTTCAAGTTCATTCAAAACGTTACTCACATTGAAATAAGTTAGTCTCTTCCGTCACTTGACCGTTTAAAGATTCAAGTTGACAATATGAGTGATGAAATTTAACTTATTTAGAAAATTAGTTTTAAACCATTTTTTATTTTTTTGTTTTTTGTTTTATTAAACTCAATATCATATCGCGGAATGGACTAACTTATTTCAATGTGAGTAATGTTTTGGACCAACTTGAAACCTTTAAAACGTAAGAGACCAACTTGAAACTTTTAAATTTTAAGGGACGAACTTGAAACCTAAAATAAACATAAGGGATCAAACATGCAATTAAGCCTTTTATTTTCTTTTCAAATAACTAGGATCTACAAAAATAAAATATCCAAAAACAATTTCAAATGAAAAGATATTAAGAGTAGTTTTCTTATAATTTTCTCTATTTTTCATATGTTTATGTTATTTTATTATAATTTTTCTTATGTTTATGTAATTTTTTCATCTCATTATTATTTATTTTTTGTATGATATTTCTTTTTCCTACTGGAAATAAAGAGTGGAAGGTGCTCATTTATTTATTAGCATGTCTTGATTTTATTTTACTATGATTTGTGGCATACAAGAAAGAAAGAAAAAAGATGATGTTGAACATTTTTATTTGTCAAGCGAAAATAGAAAAAGCTAAATTTATCAATGTTTCTTTTATTTTTTTCCTCTTAGATTTTTATTTCCTTATATATTATATTAACAAAAATTTGTTGCAATTATTTTGAATGTCAAATAAACATTTATCAATTTTGAATCAATTATCGTAAGATCTGTATTATTCTCTTGACTCTATTAATACTTTTTCTCTCTTTATACTTCGAGATTATTTCTTTTAATAGAAATGTTACTTTATTATTCTTATTTTTTATAATAATAATAAGTTTATTGTTGTTGTTGTTACTATATTATTATTAGGGAAGATAATGGATGTTCACGGGTATACATAGTAGTTAACTATCTCTATTTGATAAAAATGATATTTATGTAGTTCTCACATCCGTATGAATATCTCCTAGACGAGTATTAGTGGATATTCAAGCATTTACAAATATTTGTAAATATCAACATGTAAAATGATTTTTTTCATATCAAAAATGCATTATTATAAAATAATTGAAATTATATAAACTTACTCCTTAAATTTTATTATTTTAATAATTGTGGCATTAATGATCATTTTATAATTTGTTTCATGTGAAATTTGGACAATATCACTAGAGGTTACAAAGTCAAGCTCTTACCACTGAGATGACATCTCTTAGACTTATTTCTTCTATTTTGATAAGACAAAAATATTATACCACACACTTTTACTTTGACAAACAAAAATAATTAACGAGAAAATTCATTTATATTTTATTCCATGATGAGAAAATTTTTATTTAAGTATTACAACAATTGTATAATTTGACTAATTTAATAACGGGTATGGGTTTCTGTGAGTTTATGTACTTAAAATTGTTTATTTTATTCTATATGCGTCAATAATTTTACTAAATCCAATTAATTTCATGTGCATGTGCACCTATTAATTTACGGGTACTTAAAATATGGTTTATTTTGTTCTATTCACATGTACCCATTAAAATACTCATCCCGTTCCGATCCTTGATGAATTTTATTTGCGGAACAATATATACAAAATTTTGATCATCCTTAATTATACGTCTAACCCAAACAAAGCCGGGTAAATACATTTATTTTCATAAAGTAAAGAAACTCTTAATTGTACGAGAATTACACATAAACACAACAACTAAGTAATAAACAACGGGGGAAAACTCCACCAACTTGTAAGAACTTGTAATGAGCAACAACAAATATATAGCAAAAAGCAATACAAATAAAAAGCACAAGGGATACCAAAATTTTCAATGTGAAAAATCCCTCAAAGTAAGGATAAAAATTATGGAACGTCCAGATCAAAGAAATAACTCTACCTAACGCCAAGAATTGTAAATTTTATTTGCATACACCGAGTCTTTGAACTTTACCTCTACCTACATGACTTGGGCCCCTTTTTTAGTCTTTGAACTTGAATAAAAAAGAAGTACCATGATTGAAACCATTGCCTCCTTATTGAATTTAAATTAATTTAGGCAAACCACATAATTTTGCACCAAAATGGAATTCTATTAAATGACCTACGCACTTAACAACGGCTATAGGTGGAGAGATATTTAGTCACATTAGTCAGAGGAGCTAGCAATATGATAGATATTGATGATATTAAAGTGGTGGGTGCTTTCAAAATTTATATACATTGGTCCCATGACAAAAGGAATTGGTTTTCATCATTAACACTAAGATGCTACATTGAGCTAAAGAAAATGGTTGTGGATCCACAACACAACAACTTGTACCTTTTCTCATTCTCATTGCCACTTCTTCCTAAATCCAAATATTATCGACTTTGAAAAATGACGGGACCTTCAACTACATATTGTTAGATTAATTAATGTTTCCTACTCATAGGGCAATCAAATAGCTTTGATTGGTATTATTCTTGACCATATATTTGTTTAGTTATTATCAAATTACTTGTGTTAGGTTTGTTCAAGTGTCCTCTCCTTTTCAATGTTAATCGAGCTTAATGGTGGGAAGTGATTATAATGCAAAAGTTGGATATATTACATGGGATTGGGCTACATTAATTGACTGACCAAAAACAAGGGGATATTTTTTCTTTCTTTCTTTTAGTATATTTGATTTGAATTATCGAGTTGAATCAAGTTATTCGTGAGATTGAATCGATTCAAGTTCAATTTAAAATCATTTGTTTAAGTTGATTTTCGAGCTAAACCACTTCTTAAAGGATAGAGTGAGTAAATTTTCCAGTACTTCAAGTTTCTTTCCGTACCATTACCAATAAGCATTTGCTCGTGGGAAATTATGCAAATTATTATTCCATCCACTAGGTCTAATTATCCAATTCAGAAAGGCAAACAAATTATCAAATATGCTTAATTAATAGGACCAATAATTGATCAGCTTATAAATATCAGTCAAATACTCTCAGGCCCACACAATTTGATATTCAACACTCATTGAACAGTTAGGCACTTAGTTTTTGTCCCTTCTCAGCCAAATGAAAAATTGAACAAGAGCTTATATGAGGATAAATAAATAAATAAAAGGACAAAGGTCCCACAAGTTTACTCATAATTTCCTTTTCAACAAACCTATTTGGCCATTTTCGAAGGGTCAAGGCCAAGTTAATGGATCATGCGCATATTCTTTTTTATTATTCTATTTTATTTTTGAAACAGTGAATATTGATATGTTAATTTGTTAGTACAATATGTTTTATTTGTGAAGCCTCCTAACTTCAAAATGGATGACGTATCGTATCCCCTACGTATCTTACACTGATATCTGTCTGATACTTTCCGATACGTATCAGAAGAGTTTCCAAAAATTAAATTTTATTTTTTTAAAAAATAATTATTCGATACTTTCCGATACGTATCAAGAGAGTATCTGATAATTATCCTGCACTGATACCTGCCCCGATACTTTCCAATTAATGTTAACTAAAATAACTTAACTCTTGAGTATAATGCTTCTTTTTTGGATCGATATAGTATAGCACTAACAATGTTCCTTTTGAATATAGTATAACACTGATAATGCTCTTTTTGAGATATATTGTGTATGTAATTGACTAATCATCACTCTCTTAATCGACAATATTATTTATATTTATGTAGATATGCTACGAGCATATGACTGGTTTCTTTTGTTTGGTTAATATATTTGCATATTAAAAAAATGATTATAATTATATTGTACATTTTCCCTCAAAAAAAATTATATTGTACATTTAATTATATAATTTTTTATTAACGTATCCCAGCCGTATCGTATCTTGATTTTTGAAATTTTCTCGTATCGGCGTATCAGTGCAGTATCGTATTCGTATCGTATCTCGTATCCAGGCTTCACAGGGTTTTATCATTCCATTTACTAGAGGTAAAAATTGAACCTAAAACCAACCTGATCACTCCACTATTCGATTCACTTGCTTGAGTCATCAAACAAAACTTATGTACCACATATGTGAAAAGAAAATGATAATATTTGAACCATGAAAACTTTTTCTTTCATATTGACATTATGATATTATTTATTTTTTCTTTCTATTGTTTTGGTTGTCCTAAAAAGCATCGATCAAATAACATTCTCATGTAAAAATTGTAGAAAAAACTTTTAATAAAGGATGTAGGTTGTATTATCATACATGCATAATAGTAGGATTCAATTTTTTAAAATGAGGGACAATATCTTCTAAGAGATATTAAACAGAAATTCAAACCCAATGCCCTAATTAAGTTGGAAGAAATCCCTATTAACCCACCTAACAATCAAGCAATCAGCTCAATTTTTGGATGACGTCAAATTTTACTTATCTTTTGGTATTGAACTCCAGATTATCAAAGTCTTTTTATTCTGAAAACCAGAGGATTACACCCAAAAACTTGCATCTATTGTGTGCTAATCGAATTGCAAGGAATTGAAACAATTTCATGATGAGATGGGACATAGCTACATATGTGATGAAGCAAGGGCAAGATTAATGGAATAATGGTGCCGTCTTCTTATAGAAAACTCTCATTGCTTGGATGAAATTGTAGCCTATATACTATTCAAATTTCAAAGATGATAAAATAACTAACAAACCGTGCAAATGAAAAATGATATGATTCGCATATTTGTTCAAGTTTCAAATATGGTTTCAGTGGAATATTTGATTATGAGCACCAATAAATTAATGTGTAGACACTAAGGGGGACTTAATTTGACTTGAAGATGACATATCAATCACAAAGTAAGTGTTTGACTCTAGAGACGTGGGGCTTAATTTCAACCATTTCCAAATTTTTGATCAAATTAATCCCACTCCAACTTTACAAACAATATGTTTGGTGGTTTAGCTAATAAAAAGAGAATCATCAATCAAAATTAATTATAAAATTAGAAATGGAAATAATCTCTAATTTTCTTGGTAAAAGAATTCAATACTAGTTTTTATCTCTCTCTCTGTTTTTTTTGTTGCTAACTTATATTTATCAAGAGGGGACTTTATTCTAGTTTGATTTGATAAATATGAACTAAGAGACCATAAGGGTCACTATTCTAGTTTGAAAGAAATTTTTGAATGAAATAGCTTGATATATAATTAAAACATCATGCTAACAAATGCCCTAAATTACCAACTTTAGTAATGATTCATCTAAAATAACTCTAGTAAAAAAATTTCATAATAGTGAAATCATAATACTCTACTATTGTAAAGATGAAAGAAGGGAAATACTACAATGAATTTCATCTAAAGTATTTAACCTTTTTTTTTGAAAAAAAAACTAAAGAATTTAACTAACAGTTCATTTCCTCTTCTTTTAAGAAAATTCCACTAACTTCAATCATTGTGATTCAAAATTTTAAATCAGGGACAGTGAGCAGTTTTTTTTGGGAGGGACAGTGACCAGTTAAAGAGTTTCTTTTTTTATGATAAAAATTTAATAGAGCTGCAGGAATCTATAATTGCATCCTATAAATGTAGCTAAATTTAAAATTGGTTATTGCAGGTTACTATAATTGTTAAAAATTGTGCATATTGTCGGCTACATTTGAAATTGTTGAAGGGGTAGTACTATACTTCCTCGTCTCTAAATTATAATTGTTTAAGGTGTATGCACGATTATTAAGAAAATATTAATTGTGTTGATTTCAATGATAAAATTAATATCATTTACTAAAATACATTTATTAATTGTAGTTAGTGGAGTAGTTAAGTCGGATTAAATTCAATAAATAAGGGTATAATGATGGAAAAAATAATAAATGTTGCATTGTTATTGTAAAGTGACAATTATTTTGAGAAAAAGAAAAAATGCTAAAGAGACTATTATTGTAATTGGGAGGGAGTAATTTGGATTTTAGATTATAACAAGGGGTGAGAAAATGAACCAATTCTATAATCTTAAATGTTAAGGATATATGTTGCTCACAGGTGCACGCTTAAGTGTTTTCTATAGCAATAGATTCCATAGAAGCAATCACTACCACTGCTTCAATGTGATGGTATCACAAATGTGGAGTATGTAGCTTTAGGGTCTAGGGAGGGTTTAATTAAAGCTCATACTTGCCTAAACTAGAATAGTAGTAATAGCTTTAAATAAATACAAATATGGGTTGGAAAATAATGACGTAGATTCATCTCAGGTATTAATAACAAATAATCATAGCTAAAGATAAATTAGAGAACAAGTGAAACTTATTGAATTTAGTTGCCGACATAACTCCATCAAAATCTTCACAAATCAATTTGGAGGAAACCTGCAAAACAACACACTGTTAAGTAACCTGAGGCTGACATAGTCATTGTCCTTGAGGATTTTATCCGCCTCATAAGCGCATATCCTCCCATAATACAACAGGTGACAGAACAGCTCGAATATAAAATAGGAGATTCATCTAGGAAACCTAGACTTGATTTTATAAGAAAAAGGAAATTAATTTTTGGATAGATGTGAGTTCTCTGTAACAAGTATGGTTTTTCTACTGTGAAAATTGAAAGACCGTGAGTTTCTTATTGTGAGCAGACTTGGTGGTTCCTTATAATTAGAAAGTAATTAGCACATGGTCAAAGAAAAATTTATTGTGAGCAGACTTGGTGGTTCCTTATAATTAGAAAGTAATTAACACATGGTCAAAGAAAAATAATTGTAAACGTTGGGAGAGAAAAACTACAAATAAGGCTAATTTCAAGCATCAATGCCAGCCCACATTTACAACTTTGACTAAGTATATCAACATATGGTCAAAATAATAGTTTAGTAAAATAAAACATATTTCTAATTAACTTTTGAAATAAAATAAAACTCTAAAATTACAACAATATGGGGTGGACTGCTAGAGGTGTCAATTAAGCCCCAAATTTCAAAACTCACTTAAAAAAGCCCCTATCAAACCCACTAAATTAAAGCGCCCTAGTTCAACAAAATTATTTGGGGTCAACCCTACTATAAAATCTATTTATTTGTGGACCGAAAAAAGCCCCATATTAATTATTTCAAAAAAAAAAAAGTTTATTTTTGGGGTAAAAAAAAAGTTTATTTTTGGGGTAAAACAAAGTTTTTTTTTAAGTAATTTTTTTTTTAAATTCGGTAAAAAAAGTTTTTTTTGGGTAAAAAAAATGTTTCTAGAAATTTTTGGGCTTAGGGCCTTTTGATTTTTTTTATTTGTGGGCTTGCATGAATGTGAGCCTTTTAATCTTGTGAATTTTCAAGCCCCCTTACTATGTGTGCTGATGCCTAAACTTTAAGGCTCCATGATATTGACACCTCTAGGTGGACCTATATAGTGTCGGGATGATGATTTTTTTAAAGGAGTTTAATAACTAGAAATTCATTCTTAAGGTAAATGTCCGAGTAATTTGGGGTTTGACGATCTTAATTTGGGGTTGATGTGTTATCATTATTTCTTTTATTGATATACTTTAAACCTTTAGTAATCGTCAAGTTAAATTACCAACATAGCATTGACATACACTAACATAAAAGTAAAAGAACCATCAACATTTTTTTTGAAGAAAAAAAAGAACCATCAACATTACTTCTAACATAAACACAACATTCATAGTCACGCCTGGTGTAGCCAACCCGAAGCATGTAGGAATGAAATTGCTTGTACTATTGCCTTGGAGACTACTTTAAATCATATTAAGACCTCTTCAATTTAAAAATTAGTCTTCCCTATCTAGTTTTACTGAAACCCTTTGGATGCTCGATGTAAATTTTCTCATGTAGATTATCATGAAGAAATGTTGTCTTGACATTCATCTACTCTAAATGCTTGTTCATCTAGCACCTACCAAGGCTAACACTACCATGATAGAAGTACATATGAAATATTATTTTTTCTCGATTATAGAATATATATAACATCATTCAACGTTCACCCCGCCACCATCGTCTAAGACAATTTTAATTTGTCTCGTTCTAGTGATATAACATGCTCTATCATCATCAAAATAAACAAATTTAGGACTACTTGACCTAAATATGGTTAATCATCACATGTGCGACATCATGTGGTAAGAACATCCAAATTAAAAAAAATAAAATTCACATTTTCGTGTACTTGTTAGATGAAACACAAAGAATATCCCCTTTTACCGCCAAAATTATCAATTTAGACCATATTCGCAGAACTGGACGAGCCTTGCTTTTTTCTTTTAGAGAGTCCTTTTTCCAATGCCTAATTTGTTTACAATTAAAGCACTCTGTTGTTTTCTTATTATTGGATTTAGACATCTTTTTTCCATAATTTGTTTTACCTTTGTTCCTCACATGATATTAACCTCTTGTTATATACTCCCTCCGTCCCTTTATTAGAGGCAAAATGTGCTTACATATAGGGACGAAACCTTCTCCTTAAGATTCTTCTTCTGAACTGTGTCTGCTTGTGAATGAGACAAAAGTTTAGTAGCAGTATCATCTAGGATGATAATGTATTTCTCGTAGGTAAGAGAGGTCACCCAGTGGTCGTAAGAACTTGGTAACGAGCACAACAAAATAATTGCCTTGTCTTCGTCATTGACCTTCACCTCAAGCTTCTCCAGTTTGGTGATTATTTTGTTGAAGGTATTGATGGGTATTGTAAATCGAAGCCTTTCAGTATCTTTACCCCACATAGTTGCTACTTCACGAACAATTTATTCATGATCCTCCTGGACATATTTTGACTCTTTGATTTATCACAAACTTTCTTCGGAGACTGCAAATCATGATATGATACATCACCTCATCTGATACACAAAGACATATAGAAAATGTGACCTTCTCCTTCATCTTTGTCAAAAAAAATCCTCTATTCTGCCATTTTCGCCTAACGCAACGCCTTATGTAAAATTTACTTAGCCAATAGATTCTTAACCCTCTTTTACCATAAATTGAAATTGTCTTCTCTATTGAACCTTGCCACTTCAAATTTTATACTAGGATTAAGAGCCATCTGATACTAATTGTTAAAACAACAACTCATAACGAAAGGTAAAAGAAACAACAAGGCACATACAATGAAAAATGATATTTTGTTATGAAGTTCGGTTAAGTATACCTATGTCTTCGAGTACAAAGTATTCATAGTCATAGTTCTATAATATTGACAATGAATAAGTAAGGGTTTACACTGTTATAAATCATAAGTTAGGGTATACCCCTAAAACGAATCTCAAGGGCAATAATTACGAGTGAAGATCCTCTCCATTTCCTAAATAAATGGAGATTGTCAATTACTATAGTTTTGAAGTAAATATATGATATAAATGCACATATTTCAAGAATTGAAAACATTAATATCACATATTTAC
>Ga0228710_1007540_pt1 | contig 16000 bp, 7 predicted proteins | sample MedpolnodulmetaG_FD_177995 | JGI IMG/M metagenome (GOLD analysis project Ga0228710, IMG submission 177995) | Root nodule microbial communities from Medicago polymorpha collected in Santa Monica, California, United States - pink nodules | ecosystem: Host-associated > Plants > Roots > Nodule... | reverse complement strand
CTCTCGGTCTTTGGTGTTTCTGCCATTATCAGGGATTTTGGAATTTAGTATATTTTCTTTCTAGTTGTAGGCTAGTTCCATTATGTGCTATGACATTAGGTGTTTTGTTGCATGCTATTTGTTCCTTATTGGCTTTAGTTTGTAACAACTATGTACTATGTGTTGATGGCACTATGTTACCTTAATTAACTGATTAAAAAATTTGTCCTTGCCTTTTCTACAAAAAATGTTCAAACATCCTTGGTGTGTATGAAATATTTGAGAGATATTAAATTTGATTTAAAAGTGTTTTCACAATGTAATGGACCGTTACTGACGATTTTTAATCAATAAATTCAGCATTAAGAGCCCGAAATAGTGACCCACATTAGTCGCTAATGGTAAAGAAATTCAGTTCAAAATAATCACTAAATCAGTCGCTAGCATCGGTCGCTAATTTGGTCCCCCAAGAGCAGTTGCAAAATCAGACTCTAGGTTCAGTCTCTAAATCAGTCTCTAAGTGCAGTCACAAAAGCAGTCGCTGAATTAGTTGCTATAACCGTAACAAAGGATTTGCGACTAATGGATTAAACCTCTTTTCTTGGTTACTATTTCGGTCATGAAATTCTGTAGTGACCGATTTTGATGATATAGCGTCCGAAAATTCGGTCTCTAAAAGGCTGATTTCTCTTAGCTAGTGATATTCAATTGAGGAAGCAGGGAAATCCACCATTTCAAGAAGTCGATGTTAGTAACACCAAACTTAGCCAACCAATCAGCACATTCATTTTCTTTTTGCAAAGTATCATTAAAGGAGACCACCCAAGAAAGAGCATAAAGCTTCCTGGTGAGAGAAAGCAAAGTTGCATGAGGATGAAAGTCATTATGTTTAGTATCATTAATTAGATCCAAAGTTGACTGAGACCTTTCCAAATAGCTATAAGTTCAGCCAATAAATTTTAAGCTCTATCACAAGTTCCAGAAAAACCTTGAATCCGAATTCCCATATCATTTCTCAAAAGACTGCCATAATATGCATTACCAAGATTGCCAAAAGAATAGCCATCCACATTAACTTTAATAATACCTTTAGAAGGGGATGCCAATGAACATGACGGGTCACACATTGCATATGAATAGGACCAAGAGCTTGGACCATGGATGAATGATACGAGAATATATTATTCACTGAAGCCAAAGTGTCTTTCTTCACATGTTGAAAAATCTCATTATTTCTATTCCGCCAAATCTCACTACAAGAAATCAGCCCTTTAGAGACCGAATATTCAGTCGCTACATCAGCAAAATCGGCCTCTGCTTGACTCAGTGCTACATCAACAAAATCGGTCTCTGCTTGACTCAGTGACTGTAATAGCGACCAAAAATAAGAGTGGCTAAAACGCTGGTCGTTGGTCCTTTGTGACTGGTCTAGCGACTGATATTTCGTGACTGCTTTTGTGACCACTCATAGAGACTCATATTGTCACCGAATTCTGAGTGGAATTAGAGACTGATATAGAGACGTTCTTGGCGACTGATCTAGAGACGGAATCTAGGCACCGATTTAAAACTCTTTCCTTGGCTGAAAATTTAAGGAAGAATCACTTACTTTAGTTAATATTTTCTAAATCACTGGTCTTTGTTTGACTTGAGCAGGGATATATGTTTGAGCTTGGAGTTACATATTGCATTTTAATTTCGTTACTGTTTCGCAGTGCTTGGAGTTACGTGTAGGCAATATCAAGTAGGATCCATGTCATCAATGAGCACGCCACATTATCTAAAAAGGAGGGAGATCAGAAATTTCTATTGACTTTATATATATGGGATCAGAAACTTAGTTTTAGAAATTGGGTATCAAAAGTTAACAAATTAAAAAATAGAGGGATCAAACGTGGCAATTAAGAATGTTTTGATTGGTTGTGTGTGCAAAACTGTTTTGAACTGTTAACCCACCACAATTAAACTCTTTAAATTACACTGAATAATATAATATATATTTATAACTAGGGAATGATAAATTATCATTAATAATGGAAACATCAATGAATATTTTACAACGGTCTTATATGGAATTTAAACTTTTAAACTTTTTCCCTTTAGGTTGAAGCGTGAAATTGTTATCGCTAAGTTGACATCTAATTGACTAAATAAAGTTGTATTAAATATGTCTACTTTTGAATGATTTTATTAAATGTGATCATAAAAAAAATGTATAAGAATTTTCTCACCTAGGGTTCCATCTCCACCAATATTTCCACCATTGATGATTTAGTTTATGATGTCAGACAACCCCTGATCATCCCAGTTTTCAAACCTGTTGTGAGAGTATTTTTTCAATCGTTTGATCCCCATCAATCTGATTGTTCTTTTATCTTGTTCCTAGGTTTTGAATAATTAAGGACGTACATCCCTAACTTTTTCTCAATACAAAAGACCATCCAATCATAGATACAACCCAACTTTATCCAATGATAGGTTTTCCAGCATGTATCACGACTAGTTATACAGTGTTTGGTTGAGATGTCTAATGTTGGGCAAGTAACGGTCTAAGCACAAGCGCAGTACTACACAATTGTTGCTGAATCGAATTTCAGATGGGCACTTATGTTCTTTCAAGTCAGTGTCCACGATGCAGCTATATATAATGTATGGTCCTTCATGAAGGAATTTAGTACAAAAGACAAGGAGGATGCAAGTCATGACCTATGGACTTATTGGTATGTCAGATTGTCAATATGAACAAGGAGGGATGCAATGATATTTTGGAAATAATTTAAAAGTCTATTGCCAACAGCGGAAGCCTTGGTGATGGTCTAGTGGAAAGATGTGAATGGCATTGGCCTAGGTGACGGAAATAGTTTTTCTTGGTGGCGGTGACCTGAATGGGTATTTGAGTGGTGGTTTGTCCAATTTTTATGGCCCCGAGGGATTCCTTCCATGCTCTCAAGGTCGAAGTTCAACGTTTCAATGAAAAAATTACAAAGAGTGGACCCAAACTGTAATATTGTTACCAGATAACAAGGGAAAACATGGATTTCTCACGGTTTTTAAGTAAAATATGTTTACTAAATAACCGTATAATAGTGGAAAAATACTAGCGCATGAATAACGATAAGTAGAGAAATTTAATTAATTGTAGTTAATGTAATAGTTAAGTTGATGGCCAATTATTTTAAAACAGAGAAAATTGATAAAAACACAATTCAAATGAGACGGAAATAGTAACATTTTTCATTAGAAAAAATAAGTCGAATGTAGCTTAGTGCAACAACGATAGAAAAAAATCTCAGACTATATTTGCGGGTTATGTTTTGAAGGGAAAGGTAAAAGAACTTATTTTTCCTTTATAAATTAAATAAATTAAAAAAATTGGAATATTATAGGATCGTCTATTACGTTATTCTTGTAATTTTTTAAAATTAAGCATTAGAATTATAAGATCCCAAATTCGACATGAAGAAATACATAGAAATGCACATCTAGAAGAACAATTCTCACGTTAAATAACTTGAAGAACAATAACCACATCTAGAAATGCACTCTAAATAAAAGTCATGTATAGTCTATTATTCGATATTGGACTCTTTAACGCATAGTCTCAGTAGAAAATATAAATTATATGTCATGCATAGTAACAGTAGAAATACATAGAAAGCCAACTTTAATTTGTTCATAAAGCATTGTTCTCTCGAAATACATCCAGCTCAAATTTATTTATAGAAACCTTTCTCTAAATCCATATCAAAGCAAACCACCTCTAAATTTATAGAAATACAGGTCAAATTTATTCATGAAACACTTCTTCAAACTTAAAAGTCATGCACATGACTTCTACCACTTATTGAAAACAAACGCTTATGTAACTTAAGAACCACAGACTTGTTGTAGACATGAAAAGTAACTTTATTCAATTAATAACGGTTAAAGGAAAGAGACATTAGCAAATATTGGAAATCTGTCATTATACTTACTCAAGCTGCCTCATCATTCTGTTGCATGATTACTTCATTTGTGTCACCTTTTGAAACACGGAAAACTTTTGTGTCCTTTCAAGGATGAGGAATTCAAAGGGAAACTCCCCGAGTAAAATCTTTCAAGCTTAGGTAACGAGCCAAAATCCACAATACTAAGCTCCATGAATAAGATCTCGCCTTGATTTGGTTCATTTCCCTATTTAGCCATGATTTCTATTATTGATTCACAATTGTTAAAATAGTTGGAAGTTATGTGAAGTTAGTTAAGGTAGTTAAACTAGAGTTAGTAGCTGTGTTAGAAGTTAGTTAGAGTTAGTTACTCAAACTAATCTCTATATACTGGAACACCATTGTACTCATTCGTTATCATTTATCAATCTATACTCTTTTGCTATGACTTTATCTGGTCTTTTACCTCATGAATACAACTATGCTCTCAATCTTGCATACATCTATGATCTTCTTTCCTTTGATTCCATAATTCTTAATACATCTATTTCAGTACGCTCAATGTTTTGGCAGTTGAGGATGTGAACAAGTATTTCAATCCGTGACAATTCTTTACATTCAGATTTCTAAGTTTGGAGAAGGACACGGTGGATGATGACAAGCTTGTCAAACAAGCAAACTTTTTGATGAATGGACCCATCCAAGAGTGTTCAAATCCAAATGTCTTAAGTTGTGGAAGGATTCTAGTATAGTCTGTTGGCGTGAGTTATGCCACTGATATATCATGAGCAATCATAGGGATATGAATTGTAATAAGAAATAATTACCATTATTTCTGTCTCGTAAAAATAGGTTTTTTACATGTATATATAGAATACCTTTACACTCTTGTAATTTAGATTAGAAAGAAATGAAATGACACCTACTGTATCAGTTTAACATTAACATGTTATCATCCTTTCCGATCCAAAACCTAAAATAACTCTGAAACCCTAGTTTCTCTTTTCTACCATTAACTCTAAAACTTCACCTCCTTCCATGGCCGACACTGATTCAAATACGGAAGTTTAATAGGCCGGTCCGACGAGCTTAATAGGTTTGTTTGTAAGTCTTAGCCTGACCTATCTAATTAAATAGGCTTTATAAAAATCTTAAGCTTGACCTTTTTATTAAACAAGTTAGGCCAAGATAAACTTTTAATAGGCTAGGTCATAGGCCCCTGTCGAGCGGCCTTACATGTTTCCACCCCTGCTATCAACTTCCTCTTAATTGTCAATTGAGTTGTGCACTTATACTTGTGATACACAAAATATTACTATTAAAAGAGATGTTTTAGGTACATAAATTTAGAATATACACAATATATATATAGCAAATACCTAAATTTATTTTGAATTTATTTTAAAAATTGTTTTAAGAGTTTAAATTTGATCTGTGTTAACTCACCAAAATAAAAAAATATGAGTTTAATCGTGGTAGGTTAACGGTCCAAAACAATTTTTCACACAATTAATCAAAACATTTAGAATTGTCACATAAATTAAAAACATTAATTGATTTGACAATTCTAAATACTTTGATTGGTTTTGTGACAAAGATGTTTTGGACTGTCAACTCACCATCATTAAACTAAAAAATATATATATGATTCGTGTCAAAAGGTTTTGATCTCTCCGGTGAGAACAGTTGAGTTGCAACGGCAGCAAAGTATGCTCCAGTGTGACGGTAATGGCTTCTGGCACGGCGACGACGAGTCTTTGCGGTAGAACGAAAGGTGCCTGCAGGCACGTTAGTACTCTGACGCTCAAGTCAGTAATGGAACTGAGAAAGAGTGTGTAAGAAAGTGTTGTGGAAAAAGTGATGTGTACCTTGATGGTGAAGCAAGTTTATCCTTATATAGGCGCACGTTGGTCATAACCGTCTTCGGGTTATACAGCGTATGATTAGGAACGGAGAGGACACGTGTGTGGTGATCCTCGCACGAGGGTGCACTTCTGTGTGGCACAGTGCACACAAGTTGGCGTGTTCCTTTGATTGCGGAGCCTTAAGGCGGTGTAAGTTTGGCCACGTGTCAACGTGGGGTTGGTTTTTTACCGGTCCAGAACAGGTTTACACTTTCAATAAACGGCATATTTGACTAAATATTTTTTCCACAAAAAAGTCAAAATGCTCAATTAATGACATTTGACTCGATATTTTTTCCATAAAAAAAGTCTCAATTAAAAAATGTTTTTTATTCACAAGTTATATACTTTCAATAAATGCATATTTGACTCAACCTTTTTCCATAAAAAATAAATAAAAATAGTTCAATTGCATTATTAATCTTTAAACCATTGCATGAATCTATAAATATATTTCTCAAGATCGTCCTTCTCATAAGTAGTTTTCATGTTACATTACATGTTCAGTTTATGGTGTTTGAGGGTTTATATGGCCTTCACATGCCTTTCTTTTTCCCTTTTCATTGACCTCCATCAACAAAATTCTATTTCTTTATCACCAAATCAAATCGACGAAATACCAAATTTGTACATTGTGTGGAAAGAGTGAACTAGTAGATCAATGAATGAGGATTACTTGTCAGATGTGGATGAGGAGCTGGAAGTTAAGAAGATTAAGGCGAAACGTGGTAGGAAGAAGAAGGTGGCAATCGGTGTTGGTGTTTCTGATGAAATCAATGCTGCTGGGGAGGGGGAACCTAAATGCATTGAACAGCAACAGATGGTAACATCATATGATTTTTTGCTAATTTAATTAAAATGACGTGGAAATGAGGTGTAAAATGATGGACCATGTAGGAAATATCACATAGGATTTATGTCATTAATGAACACACTACTTCATCTAAAGAGGAGGGGGAGCAGAAATTTCCATTGACTTTATAAATAGGGGGATCAAAAACTTAGTTTTAGAAATTGTGGTATCAAAAGTTAACAAATTCAAAAATAGTGGGATCAAAATTGTATTTAAGCATTCTAAATATTATGTTGAAAGTATTGTTATTATTTTTTATACATTGTTGTAATTATCACATGTGAGTGAGTTTAAGCAAATTATGTGTTATATTAGTACTTTTAAACCCTATTGATGTTGAAATATTTGGTATGCATATAGTTAGTGTATAGTTAGTGTTGAATCTCAATTGCTAATCGAAAAAACACGTGAGGTTTTCCTTAAAGAGGTCCCACATATATCTTGCATGGTTGAAAAGGAGAGAAACAAGAGTACTGTGATTTCATCTGATGTCGCTAAAATGTACAGGTTGAATTGAAAGTCTTTTGCCTTGAAATTATATCATTTGTATACTTAGTTTAACAATCCTTCATGATATAATGAACTTCTCATATCAAGAAAAAGTCTACAAATCTACCGACAACCAACACAATTGTGCTTTGAAAAGCATCTCTTCAATGCATGGATACTTAGGATAAGGTGGACATTTTTGTGGATCGTTACAAATATTTAAGAAGAATTCATAGCTCAATCTATATTTATTTTTACTTCGGATTAGATCTCTAACAAGCTATAACATGTTAAATGATGTTCCTTTTATGAAAGATTCTACATGAATGCATAAGAATTAATATACATATGACAATTTTGATTTGAAAGTGATGTGATTAATAAAGAACTGGATCAAGAAATTGGATGTTTCTATAAGTTGGATGTTTCTAAGAAATTGCTCTTTCCCTCCTTCCTTGGTCTTGTCCTAAAAGAAAATGAGATTATCACATTTGAATCCCTCTTAACCAAGCCCAACCCTAGGAGCGGACTTGATAATGGTGATGTGAATAAGATGCACTATTATCAGGATTCTAGTGATAAGTGGTTTTATTCTGATGGTGATATATGGTACTATGATGACATAGTTGTTCCTGCTCAGACTGAACGTGCATTGGTGGAAGAAATGAGGGAAAACCAAAACAATGAGGACGTTGGGTTAAATGATGTTGAGATGGGTGAAGTTGAGGATGACAGTGATTCTGATTATGTCCCTAACTATGAGGAAGGTCAGCAGGGTGTTGATGCTCAAAGACAAGACTTATCTATGGTGCTTGCTTGTATTAGTGACCTCAAGGCCTTCATGTCACAAAAGTTTAATGATCAAGAGGAACGCATTGTGGAAATCAATCACAAGTTTGACACCCAGGAAAATCAATTCAATAAATGAAGCAGCTGTTTCATAAGTGGAATACAAACCTTGGGATTTCAGCAGATGACTTCTTCCCTGAGAATGATGATGCAACTGGCTCTCTCAACCCCGGAAATAGTGGCTCTTAGGATGGTTGGATGCATTGGGGTTTATATGCTCACTCATGCATTCTATATAACATTTATATTTTGATATTCATGTCTCATACATTTTGTTAGCCTGTTGTGGCATTTTCTTTCATGCGCCTTTTCTTTACTGCTTTGGCCTGTTGTGGCTCAATTTTCTCATGAACTTGCTGCATTATCCCTTTTTGATGTTATCAAAGGGGGAGAAGCATTTTGGATATGTTTATGTGTTGAACATGATGTTTATGCCTGTGTCTTAAATATTATGGCTATGTTTTGTATGCTAGTTGATATTCTTTTCTTTCTGTGTGTCTAATTCTGGCTATGTTTTAGTTAATAGTTTTTTTTTATGATGTTCCTTTTAATATAATTTTATTTGTTGTTTAGTTAGGCTCATAGTATGTATAAAGCACCCTAGCAGATCAGGCATTCATGAACAAAGTGATTCATCTTATTTCTTGTCAATTTGCATTTCATGTGTCTTAGAAAGGAAAGTGTCTCTCTTTGCTTTAGTATTTTTCATAAAACATGCAATTGCTCTCTAACTTTGGATGAATCGTATCAAACAAGCTTAAATCGATTCACAAAGCTTTTGAAACAAACATGGTGCTCTATGACTTCATATGGATCATATAACTTTTTTAGTGAATCGATTAAAGTATGAATCGTATCATTTTTTGTTTGAAACGATTCATCAAACTCTCTGACTTAGTCTGAATCGATTCAAAATGGTTATGAATCGTATCAATCTCCTTCCAGGCAATTTGAGTCGTTTCAAATATCACTGGACACGTATCATTCTTCATCATATTTTTTCCTTCTTTATTTTGTCTTATAGGGTTGAATCGATTCAACTATTAAGTGAATCGATTCACAGAGTTGTTTTTTTGCGTAAATTTAGCCTAACTACCTTCCCATATATATTGTCTTCTCCTCATAACTCCCATTTCATTGAATCATTTGCAACTATTCTCTCTAGGTCTCAAAAACTCATTGTTCATACATTCTTCAAGATTAAACACTTTTTCTTAAAATCACTTTGTACATTGAGTCACATTGATTTGCTAAGGTGCTAGTAGGGATTGTAAGTTGGTTATCTCAAGAAGATTGATTGGGCTTAATCAAGGCTTCAAAGGAAGTGAATAATCTCATTCCACCTCCAAAGGACTTGGGGGTCTTTCTAACCGTTCTTGAAGTCGAAGGGGGTTCGTTTACAGGACGTAGCATCAAAGAGTGAAGAGTTCGAAGGGGTGCACGAGTAACCAAGGATCCGAAGATTCAAGGAGCACCAAATTCAAGGGTTACTTGGAGTTTGGGGGAGTGTTTGCATAGGGGTTGAAGAATTAGGATTAATTTCAAGGAACTCTTGTAAACACATTGTAATCAACATTTTTTACTTAGTGGATGACCTTGTGTTAGCTTTTTCTTCGTTTCTCCTACTGATGTCACAGTTCAGAAGCAACAGACTAGTAGCTTCTGAAGTAGTGATCAGAGACTAAATATGCAGCGGATAAAAACACAGTAAGAGAGAGAGAAGAAAGACACAAAGCAATTATATAGGTTCCTTCCACAAACCGGAAGTAGTCATGTCCCCCTTGCACTTCCAAGGAGATTTCACTAACAATGTAATTTCAAATTACAAGTACTCAAACACACAAGCAAGAGATTTCCAATGCTCAAGCACAAAAGCAAGAGACTTTCCTATGCTCTAGTACAACTACAAGAGATTTACAAATGCTCAAGCACACAAGCAAGAGACTTACAAACAAACAGATTTACACAGAAAATTGTTTGAGTTTGAACACTTGATATACAATCAGTGGTGTTCTCAATACAAATCAGTTACAGACTCTTTAGACTCTTGAGACTCTAGAATTTCTAAAATGTGGACTATTCCTAAGAAATTCTAAGTAACTTTGAAATGCAAACAAAACAGAGTATGAACTTTGGAATGTTTAGAGAGTCTAGCTTTTGAATGCGTGTGTGTAATGTTTTCTTGTCTGTATATTCTATTGTTCTTTTCAACTTGAAAACCTTCACTCCTTTATATAGTGGTGTGAAAGAGACGTTGAGGAACAGCCAGCACGCATGCATAAAAGAGTCGTTTGAAGCTTGTTGATCACCAATGATCTTTTGCCTGATATGGGTATTGTCCTATGAAGGATCAATTTCAAATCCATTCGTTGTATGAGGGAACATTTCTGCAGGCAGAGCTGTTATCCTTGTCTTGTTGCAAAACACGAGCAAAGTAGTGGAGAAGGTGGCTGTATAGTTCGTACACTTATCCTTTTTCAACGCTCTTGAAGAAGTAAGCATCTAAGGCTTTGAAAAAGATTTCAAGACCGTTGTTCCACCTCTTTAAGTCTTTAGCAACTCTTAGACAAGATAAAAAGAGATTCCAGCTTTGAGTTCTTCAGCTCCTGATGAACTTCAGCTTCTGGAGATCTTGCTTCTGATGAGGCCTTTTGATGAGCTTTGCTTCTGATGACGTCATCACTTCAGGAGCACTTCACTTCAGACGCTTCAAGCTTCCTTTTTGTTGATCCTTTTGCTCTCTTTTGTTCTTCCAGAACCTTTTAAGAATACAAAATTTTGTCTATGATCCTGTACACTTGAACAAATATTAGCATATCCAATTGACAATTTTTAATACCTTGTTATCATCAAAACCTTAAGAGTGACATATGTTAAACATTTTTGTTCTACCAAACTCCCCCACTCTAAGGGTAATGTTTGATAAACGTATTTTGTTCCAACAATCTCCCCCTTTTTGATGATGACAAACATTAGTATAAAAAAATGTTCAATTGTTGTTAATCTAATTAACACATTGACTATTTTTCAAAGCAAAAATTTAATAGATATCTTAATCTTTATCCTTATTATTTATTAATTTTAATTTTATTAGGTCTGCAACAACTTAACCTATTGTTTCTGTAGTTTTTTTTTTTGACAAGTTGTTGTACACTTATTTAATACGTTTACAAACAGAATACCCTAATTTCCATGCAAACTCGGCTACCCTAAATAATTTGTTCGGAACCATGAACTGCATTAATTTTTGATGTTTAACTATAAAAGTATTAAATAAAATTGACTTGTACAACAATATAATTTTGTATTCTTTTTATCTTTTTTCTTTATAATTTTTTTTATTATCATTTGATTGTAATATTGTATCTCTAGTAATCCAATTTGCGTTTATTGATCGACCCATGATCTTACGGGTTAAAGATTATTTATTGGTGACTATTATAGTCGAGAAGACTCGTGCGTTGCACGTGTCAAAAGTCTAGTTATGATTAACTTTTTCTTCCAACGTTACCACTCACTTAATTGTTTTTTTTTTTATCATTTATTGCTCATTGCAAATAAGAGCGGAAAGACATGCACGTTAGTGTCTGTCTTGACGCTAGTAATAACGACTCACTCCGTTTTTTTAAAATGTTATTTGATTACGGATTTAACATTTCTATTTAACTGTCGTTTTGATATTTTAAGGTTACAACTTATCAATTATACCCTTTTCTCGGTTACTCTTGTTTCAATAAAAACTAATTAATTAATTTTATCTATTTTGGAAAAATTAAAGTTTATTTTTTTTAAACAAAGTTTGGTTTTTGTTAACTTTAAATATTTTAAACAAAATTTTGTTACCTATAATAATGATTCTATTAATATTGATGTTATCTTCAACATCAATATTTAAATCTCATATGCTTAAGTGCAATTTTGGTCCCATTATTTTCATCATTTTGCAAAATTGGTCCCGCCATTTTAAAATTCGACAAATTTGCTCCCTCTTTCAAATATTTTGTCTAAAATATTGTGATATGATATGTTCTAAATGAAATTTTCAAGGAAACTTTGTTACAACTTCATCGATGTTGATCTTTTTCCATCTTCAAATCATATTCCATGACATTTAAAATTTATCGCATCACATTTTTCTAGTTCAAAACTATGATGGAGGGACCAAAACTGTCGAATTTTAAAATAGGTTGACCTAAATCGCAATTTCGCTAACAATTATTTTTTTTAGCCAAATCATGTCAATATGATAAAAGAGTAATCTCAACATGTCACACTCACACAATGTTAATCTAGTATCGGTTGAAGTCATAATTTATGATTAATGTGAATTTGAGATAATTTTTATTTTGCTTTACAATTGTTAAAAAGATGTGTACAATTGTTTGTTATGAGAGAGATAGGATGTGCAAGAAAATAGGAATTTGTTCGAGAAATAGAGAGTAACTAACAATTGTTTGTTATGAGAGAAAGATAATACATTAAATTTATTGAAAAGAAAATGTGTGTGCAAAAAAATTCGAGTTATATGATAGTTAACATTGGATTTTGTTTAGGTTAGCTAACATTTGACTTTATGTAAAGGTATAGATATTTATCCTTTAAAAAAGTACAACATTTTTTTCTTTTCTCTGGTGCCGGGTCTCGAACCGAGTTTTTCGAGGTTGAAGAGAGAAACTCTCATCTTGGGAGACATGCACAACATTTTTTTCTTTTGGCAACAGTTGAAAAATGCTGCCATCGTATTAAAAATTGTTGCCCGGAAGAATATGGGGTGTTTTTCAGCTGTCTTCTATAGTTCTATGTGAGCATTTTCTATTGTTTAAGGTGGCGTTTTTTCTCGCTCCTTGCCAATACTTTTTTAAAGCGTCACTAAGACAATTGAGTATGGGTGATTTTTGTCGAGGCATCTAAGGCAACATTTTTCAAATGTTGTCATATCTAGCAAGATTTACAAGTCGTTCCCTTGATCCGAAACAGTAAAAATACTTAGCAAGCAACATTTTTCCATTATGTTGACGGTTTAATTTGCAATTATTTTGTAAATCTAATCAATTATAACTCAAACGAAAAATTGAACCAAATATAACATTTACCATAAAATTTGTGTTAATAAAGTTGAGTTCAAATACACATACTAAAAAAATGTCTATCATTACTTAATATTATATGATTAATACTTTGAAGTATGAGTCTACCAAAATGATAAAATTAATACATGGTTTGTCCACCGAAATTGGCCCTAGGAGAGTCGAACCTAAAATATTGTGAGGAATGCACTTCAATGTCTCAAACCAACACCACACATGCCGACTCATATGAGTTGATAATATATACACTCACTAACACATTTGTAATGACCATCTATTTAATATAATATATTTCAAAACTTGCTATTAAAAAATTAAATTGATATTGAATTTAATTCAAAGTTTTTATTGATATAACTATTCTAAATGATAAGTACATTTAATTCATTATAATGTATTTGAAAGTCATGATAAGATTGATTAAAATAAATAGTCATGATAATACATATACTAAATAGTCATTTTTTTGACAAATATACTAAATAGTCATGATAATACATATACTAAGTTTTGAATATTGTGCATTAAACTACACCCAACTTAATTTTCATTTTTTATTCAACATATAGTATATTTAAATATTTTCTATAATGCAAATTTTAAAAGAAATTTAAAATTTAATTTATGCTTTTAGTTGCTATTATTTTGAATATAAAAAATGATCAAGATGAGCCGAAATTTCATGCACTGTAACAACCAATTTGAAAGAAGGGACCAAATTCTGCCAAAAAGTCATGTGTGACAAATAAGTTATCCATGTTCTCATTCATGCCACAACCTCCCATACGCCATTGAAAATCTCACTATTGCTGTACTAATACTCATCAAATTTCATGTTACCTTTGAATGTCCCGAGTTAAATTCACTAATTAACATAGATTCATATCAATAAGAAAATTAATATTCAATTAGTTGACACATAATTTGAAGAAGAAAAAAACTACATTTAAAAACAATATGAAATTTTTGTTCATGGTGAGAAATTGATAGTATGCGGTTCTAAACGATTAAATATATGGACATTTCACCTTAAATTTTAGTTATAATTTTTTATTACTTTTTTCTATTTAGGGTTAAATATGTTTTTGGTGCCTATAAAATTGGGATCTTTTAAGTTTAGTCCTTACTTAATTTTAATAGTTCTTTTAGTCCCTAATTTTTTTCTGCACTCAGTATTAGTCCCTCCTCAATACAAATTTGTTTAATTTATGCTTAAACTCTTGAGTATTTGAACAATTTTTTGCAGACATGTTAAGAACATTACTAAAAGTTCCTCTACAAAAAATTGTTTCAAAATTTGATTTCTACGTCCAAATTTTGTTAATTTTATCTTTAACTTTTGTCGTTTTAAAAAAATTATATTTAATTCGTTTCATGTTAAAAAATTCTAAATTTTAGTAAATGAACCTTTCATAATGTTCTAAACTTATCTCAAAAAATCATTCAAAAATTTAAGAGTTTAAGGATAATTAAACAAACTTTGTTGTAACAAGGACTAAAATTAGAAGTAATATTTTTTGTAGGGACTAAAAAACCTATTAAAATTAAGTAAGGATTAAACTTAGAAGTTCTCATTTCTATAGGGACCAAAAACATATTTAACCCTTCAATTTATTGTTATAATAATTTAAATATAAATATACATATTTGTGGTTATCCATTGAACTAATTTATATGATTATTTTTATGTAGGTAATATATATTTTATTTCATATAAATTTTCAATTTAATTTAATAACATTTTTTGAGGGAATTTAATTTAATAACATAAAAGTTCAATTTGATCACATGAAAAATATATTATACTCTTACATCTTTAACTTTTAATTGTTTCAAATTAAAATTTATTTAAGGGACTAAACTCAAATTTCATATGAGACAGTAGTAAAATAATGATTAATGACAGTCAATTAAAAATAATTTCCTCTTGTCCAATTAAAAAATAAAATTAAAATCATTTAAATAATGAGTAACAGACACCAAAGGTGCTACCCAATAATTGACATGTGTCACAATATAATTAACAATATATAAGACTCTTCGAAAAAATAAACACTTAATATTGAAATATTATTATAACTAAAGTATTGTAACATGCGTGAGGCATGCATTAAGAATTTAACACCCAAACTTTTCTCAAGCCCAGCTTGAATTCAAATATAAGTACTTTGTAAAAATAATAACTTAAAACAAAGGTTTTGGTGACAAGTATTGCCCCACAAAGATAGACTAAGAGCTCGGTATATCCAGAAAAAAATCTACAAGCAATTCATTGTCATTCATCAACGATTCAATATCGGGAATATCTCCTGGTATAATAAAATCTGCTATGCATTTCATCGAATCATCCAAGTCGCTTTGACTTTCCTTTTTGCTTAGATCACTTGAAGTTTTTGCATCTTCAATATGAATGATCTTAGCCCTATGTTTTTTACTATCTTTTGCGGGTGCAAGGTCTTCAGGTCTTGAAGCATGTCGTTTTCGTTTCCGTTGACTTTGTTGTCTTGTTTCTTTGGAACATATTGAGCTTTTCTTGATCTCATTATTACCTATATATTATTCAGTTTTTTATTATTAGTTTATACATAAAAAATGATTAATTTAGTTATCATACATGAATCTGCAATAACAAAGAAGTTAGCATACATGAATAAATAAAATAACAGCTATATATATAATTGTTGTTGGTAATATAGGATATTTAAGAAGCATGTGTTTAAACTACACTAGCTTTAAGAAATTATTTGTAGAAAACCATTTTATACAATAACTTAGTTCTTTGGAGAATGGTTTTAGAGGTAGAATAAAGCTTTTTCCAGAGATATAAAAAAAAAAAAAAAAATAATAAAAAAAAAAAAAAAAAAAAATATAAAAAAAAAAAAAAAATATTAAAATTAAAATAAAAAAAAAATA
>Ga0228710_1007539_pt1 | contig 16001 bp, 7 predicted proteins | sample MedpolnodulmetaG_FD_177995 | JGI IMG/M metagenome (GOLD analysis project Ga0228710, IMG submission 177995) | Root nodule microbial communities from Medicago polymorpha collected in Santa Monica, California, United States - pink nodules | ecosystem: Host-associated > Plants > Roots > Nodule... | reverse complement strand
ATTCTTTACACCTCAAGCTATCACATTACTAACATAGCATAGCAAGCATATTTAATCTCTAATCAAGTCATCGACATAAGCTCATCATTTATCAACATCAATCAATGAAAGGATTACTCACCTTATTCCTCATTTAGCATACTTAACTCAACAAGTACAATTCATCATTTCAAGGTTATAAGCAAGAAATCATCATTATCAAGGAAATCATCACATCATATGTATATACAGATACAATTCTCACATCATTACTATTACCAAAATAGTTATCATCAAATAGATTCACCAAGTGTATAAGCACAAGCAAGTAAGACATACAATTAGAGCATAGTTCAATTATTCACACCCATCAACAAAATCCACCCATGTACATATACACCAATCCACACAATCACAACATTCACCAAATTTCACCAATGCACAAATTCAACAAGTCACGTATTCAATTATGACACGACTCATCAACTATTTAAATGCATGCAATGTTCTAGACTCTTCTAGATGCATGCGGTACCAAATCACCTCAAGGTCGTCACCTTCGATGCAACAAAAACATCGTATGTAAGATTTCACACCAGTCTTACATTATCACCGAAGTAAAAGAGTAACCCTCCTTTACAACATCAAGACTCAACATGACTATGATGTATGGACATACAAGCAAAGACTCGACAATGCAAAATCACCTCATAATATTCAACAATAATATAAAGGATACCCTCCATTTATATTGATCACCTCAACAACAATTGCATTATCAAGTATTTACGTCCACACAATCAATCAAGTCATAATTCAATTAAGAGTCATCACCACATTGTCATCATTCACTTAGCATATATGCAATCACCAACAAAATCACCATCACTTAGCATATATGCATTCACCGACAATATCATAATCAATTGACATATATGTATTCTCCAACAATATCATAATCAATCAACAGATATGTATTCACCAACCATATCAACTTTTCCACATAATTCAATAACAACATACGATTTCTCACATTCCCAGTAAGGGAGAAAATACACCACACTATGATAAACATCATATTCAACACCTAGAAATCATTCACATATCTTCATATAATCATATCAAACTATCCACAAAAGATTTGCCAAGTATTTGATTTTAAAGTTCATTTTCGACAAAGTTCGTCTATCATTTTACAACTTTAAAACAATTGAAACAAATAAATCAAACCCAACTAAACAAGGCCCAATGCCTCAACTATGTATACACTTAGATCACATATGAGTGCAGTAGAGTATACATGTGTGTTTCATCGGCCGACTTCGACAAAATCATCAAAATCACAAGTTCGTCTCTCTTTATCACTTGTCCAAAAGAATTTCATTTTCAAAACAAAACAAGTTAAAACTCAATGAAACCAATCACAACCATTTTTAGAAAACATATAATCAGTGTACAACCTTAATCTTACTCCATTCCCTTGCGAAAACAAGTTTCGGAAAAATCGGTGTTCTTGGACAATTTTCAAAGTTAAGTTCAAAATCACAAGATCAAGTCCAATCCCACCTAGGAGATGTTCCAGTAGGTTTAAGATCCTAAACAGTGATTAAACAAGTTGAAAGAAGTGTTTTACAAAGCTCGGATTGGTTCCTGGAAGCCCGGAACGAAAATCAAAGGATGTTGAAACTGGGCTCGTTCGCTTAAGCGACGACCTGTTCGCTTAAGCGACCAAGTTCCAGTAGCTTGCAGTAGCTGTTCGCTTACCGTTCGCTTGAGCGACCGAGTTCCAGAAACTCTCTGTGGTTGTTCGCTTACAGCTCGCTTACTGTTCGCTTAAGCGAACAGTCATCAGTTCTGTAGAAAAATTTTCGGATTCCAACCCTTTTTCACCCAAAACTCTCAAGTTTGATTTCCCAACACCCAAATATGTTTCCAAAGATTGTTTGCAGGTTCATGAACTCAAAAGGGCTTTCAAAAACACCTCAAACATGAAATCAAATATCATTTCAACACCATTCATCAATTCAACCCATTTTTACAAAAACCCTCAACAACAACTTAATTCATACCACAAATCCGAAATTAAGAACACCCAAGGTATGAATCATCAACAACAATACCACATAACAACAACAACATCAATCAAACACGATTTCATAAACAATCCATCAACAACAATTCATTCTACATCATTTATGGGTAAAACACAAGTTTACATGTATATACATCATAAGCATGTCAAAATTCAACATTAACAACTTAATTATCTTCAATTCATATACCCAAACATTGCATCCAAACATAAGCACGAATTTCACCAATTAAAATCTCAATAATCACTTTTCACAATTAAACACTTATGCATAGAATTAGGGAAGAATTAAACTAAAAGATTTATGATTGAAATCTAACCCCCTTACCTTAATGAGCAATAATCTTAGCCCAAGCTTCAATCAAGCTCCTAGAATCCTTAGCTCCTCTTGACTCTTCAAGATTCTCAACAACCCTTTTCTCTTCCTCTTTCCCCCTTTCTCTCTCTACATCTTCTCAAAATTGTAAAATGATTATGTGACCCTACTTTCTTTAATGACTAATACTTATATAGTCTCTACACAATTGGGCTTAACCCACTTATGTCTTAATGGGCTCACAACACTTATAAACTAACTCCCAGAGTTTCCATACACTAACGGTTAAAAGTTATCGAATAATTACCGGTCTAAAACTAATTATCACTACCGAATAGTAACTTAGTAAAAATAATGATTCTCACTTGAAACACTAAAAATAACCCTCACCATAAAATTACTAATTTACCCTTGCTCACGAAATGACCAAAATACCTCGGAGTCTAAAATGACTATAATACCCTTCTAACACGAAATCCACTAATCCTAACCCAAAATACACACAGAGGCAATTAATCACATATAAACACACATAAATAAATAATAGAATAAATCTAGCGAAAAACGGGCTGTTAGATACTAATTTGAATGAATATTGTTTTTTCTACTCAATCTTTTTTACAATCTTAGTTTTTTCTTTTATAAAAATATGTATTTTGAAATATTTAATTATATTTATATGTTATTACGTGAACATATGTTTCTATATTAACTATTGATCAATTAAAAGATTTAGTTGATTAGTGTTTAAATTTAATAATAAAACAAATTAAATTTCTATATAAATATATATTTTTTACAATCTTAGTTTTTTTTTCCTTTTATAAAAATATGTATGTTGAAATATTTAATTATTTAATTATATTTGAATGTTATTACATGAACATATGTTTCTATATTAACTATTAATCAATTAAAAGATTTCATAAATTAGTGATTAAATTTAATAATAAAACAAATTAGATTATTATATAAATGATAAATTAAATAAATAGTTAATTGATGAAGATCTTATATATAGGCTATGATATCCAAAATATCGGAGATAAGTTATAATATCTTCTCCCTTTATGAAAAGCATCTAAGTATAAGGAGCCCCTAATTGAAGAAGAATCACAAGCCAACAAGTGTTCATTATCTATCTCTTTGTATTATAGGGTTGTCGTTTTTGAAAGACTATTAATTAACTTTAGATCTAGATATTCCTAGTATCTTTTATAAATTAGATGTCATAAATCTTAAGGTTATCAAAATTTTATGCATGTTCTCTATTTTTCCTAGCCAAATGTATGTTCTTTAAGTTTTTTTTTTCTTTCTGAAGGAATGTTCTTTATGTTCTTCACAATGTCGTATATATATAAGACGACATGTATAGTAATAGTTTGATTAATCATCAAGTTAATTTCAACAATATATACATCACAAAAACATGTACGTGCGCGTATTTCCGTATTGTATTTCAATACATTTAGTCGCTATCTTGTTAAAAAATATATATTTAGTCACTATGATTTTTAAAATGATATCACATAGTCCAGTCCAAGCAAAATAGAAACGGCGTACACATGGCCCGACATAGTTAAATTACTATACTCTATAGGAAAATTGCTGTTTTTGCATCCATTGTTTCTTAGAAACATATGGAATGATTAACAAATCCAGCGGTACAGTTGATTTTCTGCTTTGAAACCAATGGTAGTTAACTATCGCTGGGATGTTTTTGGTCATTTTCATGTATTTCTAAGAAACTATGGATGTCAAAACAACAACACTCTTTATATAGTGACAAGAGAGTACCTTTTGGGTGAGTGGATGATTTGGTTTCTATGCAATCAATGTGTCTATATTTATACTACTAATAGAATCAATGTATCTATATTTATTCTCGATGGTAATAAGAATGGGAGTTTCTTGGATAGGGTCTTGGTTGACAAAATTCTTCGTCTCTTCAGATGGAGTGGACGATGTTGTGCGTCATTCTTATCGGGGAAAAAAAGTCAGTGTGTAGATGTGTTAGTTGTTCTTGGTTGCTCTTTGCATATAAATATTTGCTTTTATGAATATTGTCCGACTCAAATTAGTCATTTGTTAACAGTTGATGTGTTGGAGGTTTCTGTCCCAAAATTGATCTTGGTGCAGTTTTCTTTTTTTGGACGTTCAATTCTTTGTAATTATTAATAAGAAAAAGTAAAATAACAAGTCCCTTCCAAAAGCTCTTCATACACACTTCACACCATTTCTTGTTATTATATTTTGGACTTTTACTCCAAAAGCTCTTGTTTTACTTCAAATTTAGTTTTGTTGCTTTAGAGAGGGCATTAACTGGGACTGCAATGAGTTAACTTGTTCTCAAAGTAGTGAGTTCAAAAACATCACTTGTATCCATCTCACTTGCCTTTTCATCCCATTCAGCAACTCCCAAGCAAAACAATGAAGTAAACGTGCCAAAGCTTAATCCAAAGCATGAAGGCCGAATTGCATCCCGGGGCAAGACCTTCAACCTGACCTGAATGGAATAAACTCAAAATGACTTTCTTTAAAATCGGGTACACTTGAATCCAAAAACCGTGAAGGCCTAAACTCTTCCGGGTGTTCCCATGAGTCTTTGTCTCTTCCTATAACCCACATGGTTATCATCACACGTGAGCCCTTAGGAACAAAATAACCACCAATTGTCGCGTCCTCCGCGGTTTCGTGGAAAAGGGGAATGGGAGGGTGGAGACGCAACGTCTCCTTAGCGGCGCACTTTAGATAAGTGAGTTTCTCGATGTCGGTTTCCTCCACGCGCCGGTCTAGGCCTGCCACTGTGGTGAGTTCTTGTAATAAAAAAAAAGATAATATACAAAATTATTTTTTACGGTAGTCTATTTTATTATACCTACATTACTATAAATAAGTTTTGCTTTAAATTCATTGATTATTATTCAGTTATTATAAATATGGATGTGTTTAGTTAATCCCTAAACTTGTTTTCTTTAATTAATCCCTAAACTTAAATTGTTGAAGTTATGAGAAAGAATCACACGATTAAAGATTTATTATCATCAACTGATCTTACACACCTTATCTTCTTTTCACCTTATTTATTTATTTATTTTAATTTATCAATATGTGTCCATCTTGACACTAGTACCACATAATGTTACTCCACAAATTTTTTTTTTTGTTACACTCCACAGTTTGTTTGAGTTCTATGTCATTCCACAATCCACATTTTAATATGTTGTATTTATGTATTATTACGTACTTGTTTGAAAAGTGTAAAAAAGCTATCGTGTTTGGTAAAACATTTTTTTTTTGAAATTATATTTTATAAAATTAATTTCGTAAGGTTTAAAAATGTTAAACCGGTTGTACCAAACTAACTTGTTTTGCAGCGATTTGGTTTGATTTGGATAATATGAAGTTGAATCATACTTATTAAACAATCAACTTTCAAAAGTCTAAAGTTGAAATGTTCTTGAAATTGAGAAAGCAACAACAATGAGTCATGTTTGGGTGTGACGAGGGCCTTGGTACTAATCGATATCTGGGATTTCCTTCATTGGTTGGAAGATAGACAAATATATTGTCTCACCTTTTTTACAAATAGAGTTTAGAAGGAAATTAATTCCTAAAACTGGTAAGTCTCTTTGCATAACATTGTATAGTAGGAGTTTGGGTTTGCTTAATTTATCTACTATCCATTTATTATTCTTTTTGTTTGTCTGAGATTCGAACCTCAGACCTTGCATATATTCAAGGTCGGTCTAATAATTTTTAAAAATAAGTGAGGCCTAAAGCAAGATTGAATATATGAGGCCTTTTTTTAATTAGAATACGAGACATTTTTTATTGTAAAATCTAATGAAAAATAAAAAATTTTGTCGAGGGGCCTAAAGCAAGGCCTTTGGTGGTCTTACCCTTAGGCCGACCCTGCATATATTATACATTATCCTATCAATTGAGTTAAACTCATGAGAATATTTATTATTCATTTATAAAATAGACAAACACAAATGATTGATGAGTGTGATTGATTATTAGGATCTACTTATTAAATGTATTCCATTAATTTATCATTTGTGTATATTTCTTTCATTAGCACACAATAAATAGATTATTGATAAATGAAGCTAAGTCGAACTCCTATTAGCAGACGTGAATGTGTGATCATAAAATTTAAGCTAATTGTCTTTTCCCATTCAAAAGAGTAGAAATCTCTCATGTGTGTTATCATTTTGAAGAAGAAAAAAAAACATGTCATATTCTCCCACACTCATTAAATACTTCACTTTATTTTTATATATCTTTTTCTATTATATCAGTAACATATCACATCTATCACATTATTTTCTAGCACAATTTGAAGCATTTCTGACCTTGAGAGAGAGTGGGAGGTAAATGTTTACATTGATAATTGAATTATTAAAAGTTAAAACACTTAATAACTCATGCAAAACTTCATTGCTTATGCATCGAATAGAGATATCACCACAAGCATAAAAAAAAAATTAATTTATGACAGGCATGCAATGCAAAACATAATCAAACAAAGAGACAGCTCATGCACAAACATGTCAGATAACAACACTCAAAAGAATCCAAATTATAGACAATTCTTATATATGATCAATACTTTTTTCCCTTCTTTCTCATAACAATCCAAACAAGAACAAAAGGAATTTCAGATTCCTTTTAACCCTTTAGAGGTCCTGAAGCTAATACTCTCAGAACACATCTCTTTCTCTGTGGTCCCCACGTATACATGTTTGTTTATGTCTTTCGTGTCGGACACTGAAACGTGTCACACACCAGACACGTCTTTGATCAGAAGTTGAGTGCTACAGAGGCCGCTACCGATTATGCAGAGGATTAGCTCCTGATGGCACACCTCTCTTGTCTTCCAACTCTGGATTGCTACTTCTAGATAGATTTTTACGCGATGAAGCAGAACTTGTGAAATTCAACAAACCACCAGCAATACAAAACCCAGAATTGCAGAATATTAGTAGAATCAGCAGCACAGAAAAAGCGCCCATTTCACTTGTTAGCATCACAGAATTAAAATCAATTGCTGAAAACTACACAACTACAGTTGTCCCATGGCGGTGGCAAAACTAACACTTCCAACAATAGATTATATATAGTGGTTCTAGTTATGTTGCAAACCTTTGTATTGTGGAAAAATGCGGGTATAAGATGTCAAAACTGCGATTGCAATAATGTTGCGGAGACTTCAAAATCCCTTATATTACTGTGGCAGTACCGTTGCGGAGCCTTCAAAATTCCTTATATCGTGGTCACAATTGCAGTTAGTATACCATTGTGGACACTTTGAAAAGCCCTATATTTTGTCTTAATTGATGTTGTGATATTATTGCGGAGACTTCAAAATCCTTGATATTGTAGTCGCAATTGCGGTTATTGATATTATTGCAGAGACTTCAAAATCTTTTATATGGTCGCAATTGTGCTCGCAGAAAACAATTTAAAACCATGTCTAGTAGAAATGAAAGGAAAGAAAAGAAAAAAAACTGCAAAAACTTGGAAGGGCCACCAACACAAAATTTTAACAATTTATGCTAAAAGATAGCCAACATGAAATTTTAGCATATATATGTTTAGAAAGAAGAATATGGAATTTGGAATGAAATAAAGAGAAAGTGAGTAAACAGAATTGCTTTTGCCTATGAGTGATGAATTTAAGAAAAAGAATGGCAAAAAACAAACAGTAGAAGGATTTTATAACTCTACCTATGTTGTCAATTACCAATATCTTATATCAAATGTGAGTGATGGGAATCTTGGAAGTTGGTGGCAGCTAGTTGTTTTGGAGAAAGCATATGAATCACACGCGGGTGAGAGTTTGTCCAGCATGACAATATTGGTTTGAAACTTTCTATTTGTTTTCTTCATGTTAGGACACTATGATGTCTTATAATATCATCACACGCACCTGCTTTTTGTAACCACTTGATTTTTATATTTAGTTAATAGTAAACTACAAACAATAGCTCCCATAAGAAAGTAACGTACTAACTACATTTCTTGAATAGCTGCCAGGAACACTGTGCTTTTGTGTCACCCATGGAACTCATGAATAATTAAACTGTACTCATTAATTATTGAGTGCATGGAATTTGCTGTTATATTATTTAGTTTATGTAGTTTAATGTTTGTGGCTATGCATTAAACAAGTGTTTGTAGGTGTGATTTAATTTTTTGTTTTATTGGTAAAATATTAGTATTGTGTATTGTCGTGATGCGAAATTTCGTGTTTAGCTGATTAGTTGTATGATACTTCGTTTGCGCTTGATTCGTCTTCTGTTCAACTTATAAGATCATGCAGACTAACTTGAAAGTGTGACAATGATTCCCCTTTTATTCAAGTGATTACACTCACAAAGGATCATGTTTCTCCTTGGTTGAATTCATTCAGTTATACCTCTTAACGTGACACCAAGGTGCCGAAACTTCAACCTTTGAGGTTCTCCACTGTTGAATTGTGCATGAACGTTGAACATATCGGCCATTGCTTCAAATCTATAGAATAAGAAATTAAAAACAATCAGTGAAAAACTCATTCAAACATTTCATCAAATACTTGGAGTGCAAATTATACACAAACCCTAAAAATTATAAAAATAACCCTAAAATGTTTAACTCTACAAAAAAAAACATAAAAATGAAAAAAAATATAACAAAATTATTCAACTTATATCTACTCTTAAAATAAATCATATACTCTTACATGTAAATCTACTTCAAAACTAAAATTAAAAAATAAATATAAAACACCAAAATTAAAAATAACCCTAAAATTCTAAACTATAACATAAACATCATGCAAACATTTTAACTAAATTAAACAACTTACATCTACTTTAAAAATGAATTATAAGATATAAATCTACTCAAAAACTAAAAATAAAAAAAAAATACTCAAAATCTACTCAAAAACTAAAAAGAAAAACATTTATAACAACTAAAATTTAAATTAATAGCATTATAATTTACTTGTGATTTTGTTGAATAAATTTGGTTGGGGTTTTTAGAGAGTTTTTGAGAGAGATTGGAGAAATTGTGTGAGATTTTGAGAGTAATAATAATGGATGAGAGAGCTTTTACCAGATATATATCAATACGTATCGGCAGTTAACTGCCAAAGTTTTCCTCGACAGTTAACTGCCGCCGGTTCCGTTCATAATTCGGCAGTTAACTGCCGCCAGAGCTTTTTGTCTTTTACATGTGTTGTTCAGGCTAAACAAATGTGTCAACAATAATTTTCATAAAGTAGTAATCACTTTCAAAGCCCAAGTTTATGATTGTTAAATTAGTCAAAATATTTTTTTCGTTGGAGATTGTTCACTGGCACACGTTTTTAAGCAAATTTTCTATATGCATGAATTTGTCTGGCCAAACCATTTGTGGTTCATGATCTTAACGAGCCGAACTGAGTTGTTTGTTAATTTTAAACGAGTTGAACTTGAGCCCAGAAAATGATTCGTATCTAACTCAAGTCGAGTTTCAAGCCGAATTAATTCTTATCGAGTTGAGTCGAGCTCAGACAAGTTTGATTTGACTCGACTCATTTCCAGCCCTAAATGTTATAAATAGAGAAGAGAAGAGAGTTGCAATATAGATGTAGAGACTGTTTTCACATCTCAATATAGATGTACACATCTATAAAATTGAATTTTGTATCCTCTAAAATATGTAGTTTGGAAGTACGCTTCCAAAAACATGTGCAGGTTATTGAGAAATATGAATTGGAAAAAATTGCTTCATAAGAGCATCTTCAATGGGAGGTCCTTGCTTAACAAGGATCACTCCATGTTAAGGACCCCCCATTGGAGGATGAAAAAATGAGTCCCCGTTAAGAAACATGTAACTATATAAGGACCCTCTCTCCTAGGCAACTAACGGGTCCCACGTTTAAAAGAAGTAATCAAATTTGTATTATGTGGTCTCACTTACAAAAGAAGTAATATATTAATAATTAATAGTTGTTTTGATTTCAAAAATAATAATTAATAGTTGTTTTAAATATTATTTTATCTATTTGTCATCATTTTAAATAAAATGTAATTCATGCAAATTATTATTATAATTTTTTAACGAAGAAATGTAAAAGTTGTAATATTATTTTTTTCATACGAATAAATAAATATTTTATAATTTTTTTAAGAATTATAATTAAATATTAAATATTATGAGGTAATTTATAATTTAATAATTGTTTAATGATGTAAAGTTAGTGGAGTGAAGCTTAGTTAAGTACTTTTCATTAAAGTCCTTATTAGCGTACTCTCATGGGAGCCATTGAGTCTTTAATAGGTACTTTTATTAAAATATTATAAATAAGTGATATGTAACGTGGGGTCCATTTAAGAAGTCTCCATTAAGAAACCACCATTGTGGATACTCTAAGTCATCTAGGAGCGAACAAAGAAATAGAGGGAGTTGCATCCAAACACACAAAATTTTATCTTCGGCATGATGATCTTGCAAAGTATATGAAAGTTGTGTTCCGATAGATTGAACAATTTTGCAAGGCTTGTTGAGAATGAAAATAATTTGCTAAACTCCATGCATGTTTATTGACATATGACATGCCAAAATTGCTTTGTTTTATTTTTCATTCAGAGGATCTTTTGCTTAATTTTTCTGCAAAATTATAATTATAATTAACCGGTAATGGAGTATATTGTTTTAGACTTTATATATTGGTGGTGGTGATGATAATATTATAGATGTAATTGGTAGGGAATGAATTTAGCCGATGTTTGGTTGATTCCTTTAATTGTGATTCCCTTTCTTCAAGCAATTAACGTTGCGGGAGGAACTTTGTCCCTCAATTGTGGGTTCTTTAACTTCTCTGGTAGAGTTAAGTACAATTTGACCTTATTTTTCTACACTTTGATTCCGTATCAAGAAAACCAAAAAAAATCCACCTGAGATCCCAAATGCACACTTGGTAGGATTCAACTTTAAGCCATGTAACCTCCTTCTTTTGAGAGTACTTGTTCCAGCTTGACTAAATGGTTTTGAAAGTTGTTGCACTTTCCCACGACATCAATTTAAACTTCCATGGTTTTAATAGTAAGTATCTTGATATTGCTTGCAAACCTCCAGAAATTGCCTAAGGTGAAACTAAGGATCTTTTGTTGCAGCACTAGAGAACTTCCCTACAATTTGTAACATTTAGAACATCATAGGTTTAAATTTAAAATGGGTAGCAATAATCTTTGGCCTTATAATTCCAGTACTCATAGAATTCAGAACAAACACAACATAATCTCTTATATTTCTCTCCCAATCATTAGATACGCCAATGACATCTAGATTTTGTCTTGCCATTTCTCCTTATTTTGAGTTGAACCTTTTTTTTTTTTTGAAACAGCAAATATTATTCACGTCGAGAGTACGCAAGGCGCACAACAAGCTCGCGGATAAAATAAAATGATAAACATACAAGAGGCGCCACATATATACGGAACACCCAAAACCCAAGGCTTCAAACAATGCGGCTGAAATATACTTACAAGGAGCAAGCATACCCCCGCCTCACTCCCGAAAAACCCAAAGAGTAGCTGCCTAACAGAGTACTGTTACAAAACTCCAAGAAAAAGCCATAACAGAGATCCCCCAAGGCAGAACCGCTGCACACCACAGCACCTCAACAGCAACAGCGCACTGCAGCACAGCAACAGCAGCAGCAGGCACACTGCCACACCAGAAACTCAGCAGCACAGCAGCAGACAGCCGCACACCAACAGCAGCTACATCACCACTCAAAACTGGCCCAAAACAGCTAGCCACGCCTACCTCCTCCCTTCTCTGCCTAGGCACAAAATCGGATTCAAAATCCACTCATAGAAGAGACACACCGGGATTTTAGTTCTACTCAAAAACCATCTCCAGGACAGCACTTTGATCACCTCCACAATCTCATCCACCTCAAAATTTCTTCCATTGAAGATCTTGTCATTCCGGACTTTCCACAACACCCAAATGGTTGAAAGCCAAATAAACCAACGGCCCTTTTTGATATTCTTATTCCCCCCCACCCAACATTTCCAATGAATAAAGAGGTTTGGAGGAGTGATAAAGTAGGCATCCAACCAAGACATAAGTCTCAACCACACCGAACTAGCAACATAACAATGAAGGAGAAGATGTAAAGAAGATTCTTCCGCTGAAGCACACATAACACACATAGTAGACTCTTCCGGAGGTAGCACATTACGCAAAGCAAGATTATCCTTGGTTGGGATACGATTAAGAAGCACCCTCCAAACCAAAGCCGAAACCTTTGAAAGTGCCGGAGTTTTCCACAAATCTTGGAAAACCCTTTTATCTTCAACCCGCCACCTCACCTCACTCAACGCCAAACCCTCCAACTTATCATATGCCGACTTAACCGAAAACATACCCATGTCGTCCAAGTTCCACCTCCACACATCCTCCGCTTGGGACCACACCATACCCTCCAAATCCTCCTTGAGACTTAATAAGAGTTCCTCCTCCCACATAAATAGGTGTCTTCTCCAATGAAAACTCCAATCCGTATCACGGCCCGAAAAAGTACCAACCTCCCCTACCAAAGCGGCCTTATCATTGCATATGGAATAAAGCCTAGGATACTTCAAACGAAAACACTTTCTCCTTTCCACCTATCCTCCCAAAACCTTGTTGTCAAACCATTACCTACCTTTCTAGCCACCACCGAATTAAACCAATTAGGGGCCCCAAAATCACCTAACTTCACCAAGTCTTTCCACCAAAGAGATGAATACCGCGGCCACCGAATATTATTACCATCCAACAAGGTTCCAACACACGCCCCATACTTTTTACACAACACATTTTTCCACGACGCATTTTCCCCATCAAGTAATCTCCATCTCCACTTAGTCAACAAGCTAATATTCATTACCCGAATATCCTTCACCCCCGCTCCACCATTTTCCTTCTTTTGACACACCGACTTCCACTTCACTCAACTAATCTTCTTACCCCCTCCAACACCGCCCCAAAGGAATTCGCTTTGGATCCTCACTATCCTCCTCCAAACATGTACTGGCATCTTCATAAAAGATAAATAGAAAATAGGCGTAGCACTAAGCACCGAATTCAAGAGGACCAATCTCCCACCAAAACTAATATACCGGTGTGCCCAAGTATTAAGCCTTCCCCCAAGAGTCTCAATCAACGGTTCCCAAGTCACCATATTCCTAGGATTTGCTCCCACCGGGAGACCCAAATATTTAAAAGGAATTGAGCCCGCACTACAATTCAAAAAGTCACATGCCATCAACATAAACTCGTCACAAACATTAACCCCTATCAAGGAACTCTTGGAAAAATTAATCTTCAAACCCGACACCATTTCAAAACCACGGAGAACCGATTTCATCGTCCAAAGATTTTGAACTGAAGCCTTCCCAATGCAAAGGGTGTCATCGGCATATTGCAGGTGGGAAACCACCAAATCATTATTACCAAAATCAAATCCCTCAAACAAATTTGCAGCCTCCGCCTTCCTCATCAAACCGCTAAAACCTTCCGCAACCAACAAGAACAAAAAAGTTGCTAACGGATCCCCTTGCTTAAGTCCTATTTGAATGCTAATTTCCTCCGTCGGGGTACCATTGACAAGAATCGACATACTTCCTCCAAAAACACACGCCTTCATCCACGCGACCCACTTCTCACATAACCCCACTCTATGCATCATATATTCCAAAAAGCCCCAATCAACCGAGTCATAAGCCTTTTCGAAATCAACTTTAAAAATCAAACACTCCTTCTTTGATCTCTTAGCATAATCCACCAACTCATTCACCACCAACACACCATCCACCAAATGCCTACCCTTAAGGAATGTCGATTGGTTAGGTGAAATGATAGAATTCATTACACCTGCCAATCTCCTAGCCAACACCTTTGCTAATAATTTATAAAGACACCGAAGCAAAGAAATCGGCCTATAGTCCTTCAATTCCAACGAGGAAGAAACTTTTGGAATTAAAGTAACAAAGTAAGCAAGCATACCCTTAGGTAACACCTCATTAGCATGGAATTGATCGAAGAAAATTCTCACCTCATCCTTAATCAAATACCAAAATTCTCACCACATCGAAGAAAATCCCTTAGGTAACTAGATCAACTATATACTCTTCTTGTTTCAATTATATCTTTACCTATCTCCCCTTCATAAATCTCAATGTCTCACAAATAACGGGAGAACCATTATATCCTCTTGCGTTCAATGTCTCGCTCAGTTAGCTGATAGAATCATTTTACCTATTTCCCTTACAAATGAAGTTTATGTCTACCATCCCTAAGTTAAAAGTTCAGTTTCGAAGAGCACGAAAAAAAAAATTGAGTTGAAAAATGGAGACATTGATATAACGAAATAAGTTTTATATCTAATCATCTAAACCAAGTATTTACATTAGATTCTTAACTCACTATAATTAATCCCAACAAAATGAGAAATCAGTTACACTTACAAAAAATAGAAGAGGACGAAAATATGTTGCATCCAATAACTTGATCTACAAGCCTCCAATGTTCTACTTAATTTACAAACTATTTTTACTCTTATAAATATTTTTCTCAACCTTTTAACCACCAAGAATGGCCAAAAGGATGAAGATGCAACCAGCTATTTATAGGTTTTCGAAAAGTGAAAATTTGTTGGGAGAGTGGATTATTTGTTGCGACGAATGCATGTTTCTTGTCCAGTGGGTTTCTTCCAGTTTTGCCACATGGGTCTAAAACTGCCTTCCCTCGCCAGCTGAGTGAAGTCTTTGATGGGGGTGAAATTTCCCTATTCTGGCTTGAGTTCTTTGCCTTGAATGCCAAGCTAGTGCTTTGCTTGTCAGGCGAGTAGCTTGATTAACCTCATTTTAGCTCTTCTCTGTGGTCATTCATTCCTTTGCTTTAAACCACTATAAAATATGTTTGAAACAATGTAAAATTATAAGAAATTATATATTAACATAGCTTTATAATATTTACATGAATTGAGGAATTTTCATAAGGTTTCTTGCAAAGTAAGTTAATAAGTTCCTTGATATATATATAAGTAAATAAACGTCAATTTGACACTTATCAATAGTTTCAGCGATGCAACCAGTCGTGTCATAAACACAGAAAACATATGAAAGACTCAAATTAATTAAATTGAAAGATTTAATGATAAAATGGAAACATAAATCAACCACACCTTGACAATGGCGAAAAAAACTTATTGGTTGAAAATGTGTACAAATTAAGTAGAAACTCTATAAATTAATAATGTTAGGACCGGAGAAATTTATTAATTTAGAGAGTTATTAATTTATCGATAAATTAATAATTATTAATTTAAAGAGTTTTTAAGTAATTATACAGTACATACCAAACAAAAAGGCAAATTAGTCTATGCCTCTTAGAATTACGTTGCAATGAACCTTGGGACTCAACGTAAATTAGTAACTACTGTGTTCATATGCTTGGAAAAATACAATACAAAAATACAACACATGAGCTATTGGATGCAATAAGAAAAGTTAGAGATAAGCTCCAAACAGACTTGAACTTTAAAGGAAAACAGACAACTATTGAATCATATTTCAATAG